>MDTG01114652.1_pt1 | contig 42770 bp, 38 predicted proteins | sample 811421 | NCBI WGS metagenome assembly MDTG01 (sample SAMN05326645, study PRJNA326480) | marine metagenome | isolation source: seawater | place: Pacific Ocean: South East | collected 2011 | reverse complement strand
TGGACGCTTAGCTCAGTTGGGAGAGCATCGCCCTTACAAGGCGAGGGTCACTGGTTCAAGCCCAGTAGCGTCCACCACTTCCCCTCTTATTATTTCTAAACTAAAAAAACACACTGTATTGGTTCAACAACTTCGTTGCGAGCCACAGCAGACACTCTCGATTTTCTTTCAAAACATCAACAGTCATAGATTCTGGTTCGCGCTCTGATAAGCCTGCCACACTCGAACGCGACTGCATTAGGACAAGATATTTGTGCCTTGCTCAGGAGCCCTTGCTTCGTCTGCCTGCCTGCGAATGTCGTCATTTTCACTGGACACATCATCAAGAAAAGGTTGTGACTCGTCGTTTGCATCTGCCCTGTTAGTCAATGATTGATCATTTCGGCGGGCGGATTGGTCAGGCTCACTGTATTGCTGTGTCTCTGCGCCTTGTTGCACCAGCACGGGGACTCCCTCTGGAAACACGATTTCACGTGCGTCATCCGGCATACTGATGCCTTTTTCGGTGAAGAGATTAACCAGGTCACGCATTAGCACTGACGCCATTTTAATTACACTGGTGCTTTCTACATCTATCCAAAAATATACTTTCAAATTTATTGTGGATGACCCCAGCCCATCAACCAAAACCAAAGGTTCAGGCTCATCCAGCACATTAGGGTGCTCCGAAATAAGTGAAAGTGCCAGTTTTTGCGCGAGTTGGCAGTCTGCGTCATAACCTATTCCAATGGTAAATTGCCCTCGCATTTTAGGGTTTGCCGTCAGGTTTTTAATCGTCCCTTTGTATATGACCGCATTGGGTATTTGAATGTGGTTACCGTCAAAATCCACCAGCGTGGTTGCCCGAGTTGTCACTTTTTGCACAACACCAGTGTAGTTATTGATCTGCACGACATCGTTGATTCGAAATGGTCTTTGCACCGTTAACAGTAGACTGGCAATCATATTTTCTGCAATATCCCGAAATGCAAAGCCCAGAATTAACCCTAAAACACCGGTACCGCTCATAATGGCAACGGCGAATTCAGTTAAACCTGACAGTTTTAAGAAGATATAAAGCGCTAACAAAATGATTATAAGGCTAATCGCCCGTTGACTTACTGAACGCAGTAACGGACTTGCAGACAAATATCCCACTGGCGTAATTAAAGCGGCAGCCACTCTTCCCGCCAGAGTGACCATAATAACCATTATCACCAATCCCAATGCAATAGCCGGTAACTTCACAATAAACGCTTGCCAGTATGTATTTAACGCCATTACTAGTTCATTGGTTGAAGCTTCCATTCAATCAGTTCCCTTTTTGTAGAGTTCGTCAGTCACATTAACCGTGTAGCGACAGATAACTAATTAAGATCACATTGATTCACCGAACTACTATATCGATTTACGGATAGCCGCGCCAATGGCCACTAAACAGAAAAGTGATTTCACATTGACCCATGAGGTTTTTCGTGACAGGGCTTGCAAATCAGGTTTAAATAATATTTTCGGCAGCGCTGCCGATAAAGCATTATGAAACCAAACGGATAAGGCGGTAATGAACTTAAAGCTGGCCAGACAAACACGTGTCTTAGTGATCGACGATCAGGTGCTTGCCAAGGGTTACCTTAAGTACTCACTGGAGGAGTTAGGCTTTCAAAACATTGAATATGCCGACCGGGCCAGTAATGCATTATCCGCTATTCGCCGCCATCATTATGATTTAATCGTTTGCTCGTATGATTTAAAAAATGAGCAGGACGGTTATTTTCTTTATGACCAGCTTAAAGAGCACAACGAATTGCCCCCTAGCACGGCGTTCGTATTTATCTCTGCTGATACCACTGCTGACATAGTCCACAGTATTGTAGAATTACAGCCCGATGATTTTCTAGCGAAACCGTTTACTGTGCGTGAACTGGATCGCCGCCTTGGCCGCCTTCTGACCCGCAAGAAGGCCTTGAAACCAGTTTATCAGCTCATAGAACAAAGCACTCTGGACAAAGCGTTGCTGGAGTTAGAAAACTTTCTTACCGAGCCTAAAAACTCCGAGTTTTTCCCACTGGCATTAAAACTGAAAGGTGAATTGTTGCTAGCGTGCGGTCATTACGAAGAAGCACGTGAATTCTACCAGGCCATTATCAATGTTCAGAACTTCACCTGGGCACAGCTGGGTCTGATAAAAAGCTACATTTCGCTGGATCAGGATGAAGAAGCGGAAAAGCTGGTTATTGAGCTGGCGTTAAAACAGGATTCCATGCTGGCGGCCTACGACCTGCTGGCTGCGCTACAGATTAAACATCACGAATTTGAAGATGCGCTTGAAAGCGTTGAGGTAGCCAGTGCAATTTCCCCACGGAATCTTCACCGTCATGCCAAAGCGCTGGATCTATCCCGCTTGACTCACGACTACGAATCGCAGTTTGAAGCAGCGAAGAAAATCGTAAAAATTGCCAAAAACTCGATTCATGACAAACCAGAGATTTATTTAAATGTTGCGCGTTCAGGTATCGACTTTGCCATGACTGCAGAAGAAGAGCACACCAAACGCCTCATTAAACAATCAACGGAATACCTGAAACAATTAAAAAGCAACTTCCCCAAGGCTGACATAGACGACCAGTTAAAAGTTATCGACGCTCGTATGCTGTACCTGGAAGACGAGGTAGACAATGCCCGAGCGTTACTTAACCAACTGAATAATGACGCCTGGGAAACAGAAAGTATTGAAGGACTGCTCGACAAAGCCAAAGCCTTTCACGAGGTGGGTATTCAGGACCACGCGTTAAAAATCCTCGATATGATCGAGCGTCGCTGCAATAACGATCCGGCACAAAGCGATTTATTTCTGCAATACGTGCAACAGGAAAAAGTAGAAAAAACCGAGATCAAACTCAGCCCGAAAGCACTCAACAACAATGCGGTTATTCAATACCAGCGCGGCGATCTGCAAAAAGCCCTGGAGACCTTCCGTCAGGCGTTTACCATTATGCCGAAAAATCCGTCAATCGCGCTGAATTTGCTCCAGGCAACCGCAATAAACCTGAAAGAGTCCAGCAGTGACGCAGCGAAAGAGTCTCTTAATAGCACCCTAATCCACAATTGCCTGAAGACGATAGAATCGGGTCGGTTATCAGAAGAACAAGAGCAGCGCTATCAACGCGTTAAGAGCGTGCTTAAAGACCTCACCTAATCACTACCAAAATAGTCCACAAATATTGCCACCACAGGCTTTCTATCGCGATTGGCCAAGTTGCGAATATCAATATGTGTACTACTTTTGAATAACGTAGAATGTTTTTATTTCCCTTGATGTGGTCACCATCACATTGAAGCAATGGACAGCGAATTACACACATCGGAGGCCAGTAAAAACACTGTATTTTCATTTTTAGTGACAGAAGCGAATGAACCAGGCGTTAATCGAGAAGTATCGTCTCCACCGACAGGAATATGAAACTCAACTTACTCAGTATGTCCAATCTATTGCTGAGCTGTTTGATGTGCCTGTCGCTTTTCTGGGTCTCAGTGACAACGAGACCCTGTGGATTAAAGCAAAATGCGGCACAGAAGCAACGGAAGTCCCACTCAAGCAAGCAATTTGTCACCTCGTCATTGACTCCAATGATCTGATTTACATTGAGGACACACAGAAGGATCCTCGCACCCAAAACATGCCTGCCGTTGCGGGCAGCCCCTTTGTTCGCTTTTATGCCGGGGTACCGGTTAAAATTAATAACGATTTGGTGGGGTCTTTTTGCATAATCGACGTCAAACCCCGCCAGTTATCTTCAAAAGAATTACGAGCCTTACACAATTTCGGTACTCATCTAGGGCAACACTGTGAACTGATATTTAAGCATTTAAGTTCAGAAGATGAACACGAACTGCTAAACAACTCACCTGCTGCATTGATACGTTGGCAAGTTCGCCCTTCGCTGTCTGTTTCTTATTTGTCTCCCAACCTAACTAAACTGCTCGGTGTCGCGTTGCCTGAAGACGCATCGTTATTTAAATTGGAAGATGTGATCCATCACGATGACACAGACCATTTTCTGTTTACCGTCAGAAATCATCAGCAAGGCGCTGAAATTTGTGAATGTGACTTCAGAGTCAAAGTGCCGGGCAACCGATCTGTTTGGTATAAGTTAGTCTCCCGCGCTATTTTCGATAACGAAAATCTCATTGCTATCCAGGGTTTATTGCTGAATAACACCGAGCAAAAGTATCTTGAGAACCGCATCCTCGACACCAACGAAAGAATGCGTTTATTGCTCGAAGCTTCTGGGCTAGGCACCTCGGATTGGGATATCGAAAACGACACGTTACGGGTCAACAACCGCATTTGCCATATGCTGAAGCTTCATCCCGACAGCGTAGATACGCAAAGTATGTTCTGGATGCAGTTGGTTCACCCTGCCGACAAAGACAGACTTATTTCTCAAATAGGGAACAGCCTCAAAGAGCCTAATGGGGTTGTAGATATCGAGTACCGCCTGCGTAACGCTGAAGGGCAGTATTTATGGATAGAAACCTATGGCAAAGTGGTCACCCGCAACGAAATGGGAAGGGCTACGCGTTTTGCGGCCACCCACCGCAATATCACGGAGAAAAAGCTGGCTGAACTCCACGCCGACAAACAGCGGCGTTTACTGGGTTTTATTAACCACGCACAAAATTTATTTGTTGCGCAAAAAGACTTACAGTTAGCCTGTGAACAAATATTCCCTGAGCTTATTGATTTGGCCGAAAGCGCATACGGCTTTATTGGCAAAATGGAAACGGAAGACGGCGTCCCGTGTTTACAAATTTATGCTATTTCGGACGTAAGCTGGAGCGAGTCATCCAAAGCAGAATACAAAAAATTTAAGAAAGGCGAATTGCGATTTACCAACCTGAGTAATTTATTCGGGCATGTTGTCACATCGAATGCTCCGGTTATTGCGAATAAACCCATGATGCACAAAGCTTCGAAGGGCACACCAGCCGGTCACCCTGTATTAAAGCGATTTTTGGGTTTACCTATCCAGCGTGAAAACAAGGTCGTCGGCATGATTGGCCTGGCGAATAAGCTGGAGGATTATTCTCAGAAAGACGTTGAGTTCTTAACTCCGCTAACTGAAACGCTGGCGTATCTGTTTAAGGCCGTGGAAGTTGAGCAAGCCCGTTATGAGGCAGAAGAGCGTTTATCCTATCTTGCAGCAACCGATCCACTTACCGGTTTAATGAATCGCCGCGCTTATTTTGACAAAATTCAACAATTTGCGGCCGAGAATAATGAGCCTCACTGTCTGGCTATAGTCGATATCGACAACTTCAAAACACTGAACGACACCTACGGGCATCCTGTTGGTGATCAGGTTTTAAGGGCTGTTGCAAAGGTGATGCAACACAATATTCGCAACAACGACATGGTATCCCGTTTGGGTGGTGAGGAATTTGGGATCTACATTGACACAAAAGATAATGCAGTTTGCCATCAGATATTACAGGCAATTCTGGAAGAAATTAAACAACTGTCGTTTGATACAGACCAGGGACAGCTAAACAACGTGACCGTTAGCATCGGTGCAACCATGTTCAAGAAAGGCCCTCATGCGGTAGATACCACTTATTTTGACATCGCCATGAAACAGGCCGATCAAGCGTTGTACGAAGTAAAACGTAACGGCAAGGCCAGTATCAACTGGTTTTCACCTTCCAATGCACTTAAAAAAGACGGATTGATCACAGGCTTGAAATCGTAGGGTAAGTAAATGTGTAGCGTTACCGTGAAGGGGTTTAAGGCTTTGTAGCATCAGTGTGGTAAACAACGATGTCATCGTTAAATACCTGATCCTGATAATGCTCGGTATGGCTGAATGTCATACCCAGTTTTTTCATTATGTGAATGGAAGCGGTATTCTCTGGCAGGGCTATCGCACTGAATGAGTGTGCACCCAGTGTTTGCATATAGGTCATCACGGCTCGCGCCGCTTCAGTGGCATAGCCTTTTCCCCACCAGTCCTGCTTAAATCGCCATCCCAGCTCAATAACACTGTCGTCACGTTGCTCAGTAAAATAACCATGCGGGCGCACCAGAATCCAGCCGAGTGCCGTCTTATCGCCGTCTTTTAGAGATGCTTGCCACAATCCCCACCCCGCTGGCGCATTTCGATAGCTAAGCATACGCGGTATAAAAATGTCATTCGTTTCTTTCCGGCTGGTTTTGCGGCCACCATTAATAAAGCGCATCACCGCTTCGCACTGATCGAGTTCCCACAAAAACTCACCGTCCGTTTCGTCCAGTAAACGGTAAGTTAATCGTTCAGATTCAGGCTGTACTATTGCCATTGTTAGCCACCTAACATCGAAAGGTTCTTGGTAATGCCTGTGACTCCGTCCTGCAGGTAATGAGACACTTTTTTGTCCGCCAGTTTTTCTGTAATGAACCCCTGTAGCCCGCTTACATCGCCTCTTAACAAGTAATCACGCAAAGGCAGCCCATTGTCACTGAACAGACACAGATGTAATTTTCCTAATGCAGTTACGCGCAGTCGGTTGCAGCTGCTACAGAAGTCTGAGCTGTAAGGCATTATAAAACCAATACGCCCTGCGTAATCCGGGTGCTGCAGTTCCACTGCGGGGCCCGCATCTGCGCCGCGCTTAAGCACTTCCCACCCTGCCGCTTTCAGGCGTGCAAGAAAAGGTTCTGCGCTAGTGTGGTGTGATTTAAAGAAAGCCTTATGTTGACCGGTTTCCATTAGCTCAATAAAGCGCACCGTCACCGGCATGTCTTTCAGCCAATCAAGAAAGGTACTTAGCTGTGATTCAGCAAAGGGCCTCAATAATACCGTATTCACTTTCACCGACATGCCATGGATCAGCGCTTCATTTACGCCGTCTAATACCGCATTCAATTTATCCTGACCGCTGATCAGAGCAAATTGCGCAGGGTCCAGGCTATCAAGGCTGATATTCACCTGACTCAGTCCGGCATCTGCCAGTGATTTTGCATGACTCGCCAATTTACCGCCATGGGTCGTCATGGCCACTTTCTGAATGCCCGGCGCGGCAGCACAAGCCGCAACAATGTCACTGACATCTTTGCGCAGTGTTGGCTCTCCGCCGGTAACCCGAATCTTACACGTCCCCATCCCGGCGAAGCCTTTTACCAGGGTGTCGATTTCATTTACCGATAAAAACGTCTGCGCTTGCCCTTCATAACCGTCGGGCAGGCAATATTGACAACGAAAGTTGCATACATCGGTAATAGACAATCTTAAATAGTAGAAGCGTCGGCCAAAGGTATCTTGTAGCAAGGGATTAGATCTGTTTTTTGAATCCTCAATACCTTCACGTTACCATAGCCCCGATTGTGACACCAATAGCATTCCGCTCTTACTTAAAACGAATACACAGGTTGATGGCGTTTGACTCGTTCTGCCTGCGAAGATATTTTATGTAAAGCCTCGCGATAAACAGAAGAACAGATGCGCCCTACCCGATTACCTGTCAACCCGGATACGCCCATGCAATGGCATGTCTTTGCGCGTCTGTGGCCGTACTTACTTGAGTTCAAACAACGTGTTGCACTGGCTTTGCTATGTCTGGTTGCGGCAAAAATTGCCAGTATTGGCCTACCCTTCGTGTTAAAACACACCGTCGACAACCTCAACCAGGAGCCCATTGCCACGCTGGCAGTGCCGATAGCCCTGGTTGTTGCTTACGGTACGCTGCGATTGATAAACGTGTTGTTGGGTGAAGTGCGCGATACCTTGTTTGGACGGGTGACAGAGCGCGCTATGCGACGAATCGGTCTGGAGGTATTTGAACACTTACACCGCCTCGACTTAACCTTCCATTTGTCCAGACAAACCGGAGGGCTTTCCCGGGACATAGAACGCGGCACCAGTGGTATCAGTTTTCTGATGCGCTTTATGGTCTTCAATATTGGCCCGACGTTGTTGGAAATCGCGCTGGTAGTAGGTGTTTTGCTTACCCAATATGGCATGAGCTTTGCCATGATCATTCTGTGCTCAGTGGTGGCTTATGTGTGGTTTTCCATGAAAGCGACCGACTGGCGCACTGAGTTTGTGCGTCAGGCAAATCTGGCGGACTCAACCTCGAATACCCGCGCCATCGACAGCTTGCTTAACTACGAAACCGTGAAGTACTTTAACAACGAGCAGTACGAAGCGCGCCAATACGACACCAACCTGGCAAACTGGGAGCAGGCACGCCGGAAAAACCGCTTGTCGCTGTTCGCGTTAAACGGGGGACAGGCGTTCATCATTGCCGCGTCAATGACCTCCATGATGCTCTTAGCCGCGTTAGAAGTAAGCCGTGGCAATATGACTATTGGTGATTTCGTGCTAATAAACGCCTTCACCATGCAAATCTTTATGCCACTCAATTTTCTGGGCTTCGTATACCGGGAAATCCGCGGTTCGCTGGCTAACATTGAAAACCTGTTTAATTTACTGGGCACAGTTCCCACCGTTGCCGATGCGCCGTCTGCAGGAAAACTCGAGATCAATCAAAGCCGCATCCATTTCGACAATGTCAGTTTCTATTACCGCGCTGAGCGCCGTATCCTGAACCACGTGAACTTCACCATTGAGCCCGGCACGAAAGTGGCCATTGTGGGCGAAAGCGGTGCGGGTAAATCTACACTGGTAAAACTGCTGTTTCGGTTTTACGACCCCGTATCCGGCGCTGTTCGCATAGACGATCAGGATATCAGCACGGTCACTCAGCACAGTTTGCGCCAGCACATTGGTATTGTGCCGCAGGATACGGTGCTGTTTAACGATACCATTGGGGAAAACATACGTTACGGCCGCCCCGACGCGACGGAACAAGAGATTCAACAGGCTATTCGCCTGGCTCACCTTGAGCAGTTTATTGCCAGTCTTCCCGATGGCTTAAACACACAGGTTGGCGAGCGTGGTTTAAAGCTATCTGGCGGCGAAAAACAACGTGTAGCCATTGCTCGCGCGATATTAAAGCGTCCTGCAATCATGGTGTTCGATGAGGCCACCTCGTCATTAGACAGTCAGTCCGAGCAAGCCATCCTGAGCGCCTTGCGGGAAGTGGCTGAGGGCCATACCAGCATGGTTATTGCTCACCGCTTGTCGACCATTATCGATGCAGACAAGATACTGGTCATGCAACAAGGGCAAATCGTTGAACAAGGTACCCACTCTGAATTGTTGTCTCAGCAGGGTGTGTACGCAGGGCTTTGGCAGGCCCAACAAAAACAGGCGAGTGATTAATGGACCCGCAGCAATTAAAACTTACCATCAATCAGATCATGCCCTTTGGCAAATACGCAGGTAGGAAACTGATTCACTTACCTGAGCCTTACCTGGTGTGGTTTGCGAAACAAGGATTTCCCGAGGGAAAACTCGGCCAGCAGTTGGCGCTGATGTACGAAATTAAACTCAATGGCATGGAGTCCATGCTTACCCCATTGATTGACAACGACTAGCAGGATTCACCTTGGTTTATCAGCGAAAACGCATGCAGCATCAGCGCATCGATCAACAAAGTCAGCAGTTGCATTTGTGCATAGCAAAAAAATTACTGGCCAACCCCGACATGATGGAGGCCGTGACGGCACGCTTACACCAACGCTACCAGGATAAACTAATGGGGTATGGGAGTTACCTGCACTGGCACGCCATTCTTGCGGAGTTTCCTCATCCGGAGAACTTTATTGCAGCCATAACGGCCAGTGACAGTACCACTACCCGTTTGCGCAGAGCGACCATTTTTACCGGTGTATTAAACGAAAAAGAGCGCAGCGATTGCCTCGCTGCGCCCTCTCAACAATAACCGACTGCGGAATTACTTAATACGCAGATGATCTGAGACCAGGAAGGCCATTTCCAGTACCTGGTCGGCGTTCAAACGCGGATCACATTGCGTTTTGTAGGCTTCAGCCAGATCGTCATCGCTGATCTGATAAGCACCACCAGTACACTCGGTCACGTGCTGACCGGTCATCTCCAGGTGAATACCACCCGCATAGGTTCCTTCTGCATCATGGGCAGCAAAGAACTGGCGGATTTCGCTCAGGATGGCGTCGAAATTACGGGTTTTGTAACCGCTTGAAGCACTGAACGTGTTGCCGTGCATTGGGTCAGAACTCCACACCACATTACGGCCTTCCGCTTTGACACGGCGCAGCAGGCGCGGCAGATTGGCTTCTAACTTGTCGGCACCCATACGCGTGATCAATGTCAGGCGACCCGCTTCGTTATTCGGGTTCAAGGCATCAATCAGACGAATTAGCTCGTCTTCTTCCATGGTCGGACCCACTTTCACCCCGATAGGGTTGTGGATACCGCGGAAAAATTCAATGTGCGCATGGTCTAACTGACGGGTGCGCTCACCAATCCACACCATATGTGCAGAACAGTCGTAAGGCTTACCGGTCAGTGTATCGATACGGGTCAGCGCTTCTTCATAGTTCAGCAACAACGCCTCGTGAGAGGTAAACAACGAGGTTTCATGCAACGTTGGGGTGTTACTGGCGTTCAGGCCGATTACATCCATAAATTCAAGGCTGTCCTGAATACGACGGGCAATATCCTGATACTGCTCTTTCAGTGGATTGTTCTCCACGAACGCCATGTTCCAACGATTAACCTCATGTAGGTCAGCCAAACCACCCTGTGCAAAAGCGCGCAGCAGGTTCAGTGTTGCCGAACTGCGGTGATAGGCTTCGATCAGGCGCTGAGGATCCGGACGACGCGCCGCTTCTGAGAACTCAAAGCTGTTAATAATGTCACCGCGGTAGCTTGGCAACGTAATACCGTCTTTGGTTTCAAAATCAGACGAACGCGGCTTGGCGTACTGACCCGCCATACGGGCTACTTTAGTAACCGGACAACGACCGGCAAAGGTCAGAACAATGGCCATCTGCAGCAACACTTTAAAGGTGTCGCGAATTTTCGGTGCATTAAACTCGCTAAACGACTCGGCACAGTCGCCCCCTTGCAGTAAAAAGCCTTTACCTTCACACACCTGGCCAAGCTGACGGCGTAACTCACGCGCTTCAGCGGCAAATACCAGCGGAGGGTAGCTGCTTAGGGTCTTCTCTACCTGGGCCAATTCGGCCTTATCGTCGTATTCTGGCTGTTGCAGAATTGGCTTGCTGCGCCAACTATCTGGTTGCCAATTGTTCACTTAGCACCTCATAAAAAAACGGGAAAATTCAGAAATGGGCTAACCTGAGCAGTCAGGTCACACCGAAACGGGTACGAACACACCGCGCGGTTCACGTTCAAGAAAATCAAAATGACAGTCAAAGGTTCGCCACAAATTATCCAGGGTCATGACTTCTTCGACCGGGCCGCTTGCCAACAACTCCCCTGAACGCGCTAACCATACCGTATCCGCAAAGGTATTAGCAATATTTACGTCATGACAACTCATGACTATTTGATTTCCTCTTATTCCTAAATCAGCTAACCAGCACATTAATGCATGCTGATGTCGAATATCGAGGCTCTGTAATGGTTCGTCCAGGATCAACAATGCGTTGCCGTCCATCAGCGGCTGCCACACCTGTAACAGCGTGCGCGCAATAAAGATACGTTGCTGTTCGCCGCCTGACATATGCGTGTAGACCTTGTCGAGCAAGGTAGTCAGGCCGAGCTTTTCAATCAGCATATCGGGTATCTGTTGTTGGGTATGGTCGTTAAAAAATTGCAGACAATCACGCCCGGTCAGCTCAAATTGAATACTGGGCTTTTGGGCGAGATAGCCGCGCTCCACCGCCAGTTCTGCCAGACTGCGTTGTGCCGTTGGCTGACCGCCCCACAGCACTTCACCTTCCGTGGCTGGCGTAAGCCCGGCTAACACTTCCAGCAAGGAACTTTTACCCGCGCCATTGGCCCCCAACAAACACACAATACCGGAAGACGCATGGACAATAGAAAGCCGTTTAAACCGGTTGGTAAGACAGATATGCTCGGCGCGTAATTCCCGGGTCATTTGAGCTGTCCTTTTACCATGGCGAATAACAATAGGGGTCCGCCGATAGTGGCTGTCACCATGGACACGGGAAGTGCCGCAAAAGGCACCCACTCGCTTATCAATGCGACCAGCAAAAGTATGGTTGCGCCGGTAACCGCGCTCGCTGGCAACAGATAGCGGTTGTTGTGTCCGATAACCAAACGCAGGTAATGCGGGACCAGCAAGCCCAGAAAGGCAATGGAACCGGCTATAGCCACGGCGGCGCCAACAGCCAGTGCACAGGCAATCATAATGGTCAGTTTCAGTTTATCCGGGTCAACTCCTGCACTTTTCGCCGTCAGATCCCCGGTATACAACACGTTCAACGCCGTTGCATTGCGGCCAATGATGAGCAGGCTCAGGACAATAATAGGCGCGCTGACCAACAACACCCAGGCGTCAGCCTGATGCAGGCTCCCCATGATCCAAAAGGTCAGGTTACGCATGGACTGGGCGTCAGCGAACAAATACAGCCATCCCATAATGGCACTGGTAAGTGTGGTAATGGCGATACCGGCCAGAATCACTGCAGTGTTGATTCCGCGTAACCGCACTGACAAACGGTAAATCAGCCAGGTGGAAAAGAGTGCACCGGTAAAACACGCTACCGGCAAAGTGTAGGGTAAGTGATCCACCAGCGCCTGCGGTGCAAGAATTAACACAAAAGCAGCAACCAGGCTCGCGCCACTGGATATACCGATGATACCCGGGTCGGCCAATGGATTTCTCAACACCACTTGCAACGATGCGCCGCTTACACTTAGCGCCGCGCCCGTGATCACAGCGGTTATTGTTAGCGGCAGCTGTAACTGCCACAGGATTTGGCTATTTACCTGATTCGATAAACCCGTTTGCCACCCACTGGCAAGCACCGCGGCTGCGGCGCAAAACATCAGTACACAAAGTGCGACAAGCCAGCGGCCAGCATGGGTTTTCATTAGGATTTCAGGCTTGCGATGAGTCCGTCACTTGCGGTTTCTATAAGATCCAGCACTAACTCAAAGCCTTTTTTACCACCGTAATAGGGATCCGGTACTTCCTCACCCTCATAACCGGCAAAATCCAGGAACAACTTAATTTTTTCGTGATGGGAAGGGTCGCTCATGCCCCGCAGATTTTTCAGATTGTCATTGTCCATGGCCAGAATGAAGTCAAATTTCTCAAAGTCTTCATCTGCAACACGCCGACACTTTAATCCTTTAAAACTGTATCCGCGCGCCTCGCCTGTGGCCTGAGAACGCTTATCTGGCGGACTACCAATGTGATAACCATGGGTGCCAGCGGAGTCGATAGTAAGTTTCAAACCCGCCTGTTCAGCTTTGTGACGAAACACCGCTTCTGCGGTGGGAGAGCGGCAAATGTTGCCCAGGCATACAAACAAAACAGCTGTTTGTGGTGATGTCATGTTTCAATCCTTTTCACTACATTGGTTGTCGGGTTGACCCGATGCCAGGCTTCTGGCCAAATACCTACCTTTGCCTCCATTCTCTTTTATTTTTGGCCTGTTACAGGCGTTGCCAGCGCGGCAAGACAAAAGAGACGGGATTATCTGGCCGGCTATTGTACTGTCCATCATAGCTAAACACCATGGTTTATGCCCTTTGGTTTATCCACTACGCCGGCGGCAACACTACATGATGCAATTTGAACAATAAGAGTAACTACCATGACAGACACTGCACATCACATTCTCATGCTTTCCAGTTCACGTATGGGCGATGAACAATACCTCGAACATGCTCAGCCAATGATCCAGGCACACCTGGGTGACTGTCGCGACGTTTTATTTATTCCATATGCGGGTGTCACCCTGGGCTGGGATGACTATGTGGAAAAAGTCCAGCAGGCGCTACCATCGCTCAATGTCAGTGGCATACACACTGCAGACGACCCGATTGCAGCGGTAGAATCCGCCAGCGCGATTGTGGTGGGCGGTGGCAACACGTTTAATTTGCTGTACCAGTTGTACAACAACGACTTGCTGGATGTGATCCGCCGCAAGGTTGCCTCGGGCACGCCCTATATCGGCTGGAGTGCCGGGAGCAACATTTGCGGCGCGAGTATCCGTACCACGAACGACATGCCCATTATTGAGCCGCCGTCGTTCACTGCACTGGGTTTCGTGCCTTGCCAGCTGAACCCGCATTACACCGATTATCAGCCACCCAACCACAATGGTGAAACCCGCGACGACCGATTGTTTGAATTCACCGCATTAAACCCCACTACCCCGGTGCTGGCTATTCGCGAAGGGACTGCGTTGTTGCTGAGCAACCAGCGAATGACACTGAAAGGGAAATTACCGGGATTTTGTTTCCGCGGCGCGGAAAAACACGCCATTGAGCCAGAACAGGACTTAACCGAGTTTCTCGACCAGTAGAGACAGGTCCGGCGTCTGTTGGTAAGGCACCAGGGCAAGCCTTGGTGCCGGCATTAAGGCATCCAGCGTGGCGAGGTTTTCGTCGAATACCGGCATGTCATCTGACAGTTGATTCGCCACCCAGCCTTTCAGTGTTAAGCCGTCTCTCTGTATGGCTTCTGCTGTCAGGAGAGCATGATTCAGGCAGCCAAGTCGCATGCCTACCACCAGAATAACGTCGAGTTGCAAGTCTTTCACTACATCACTCAGAAAACGCGCTGATGATAACGGCAACCGCCAACCACCCGCCCCTTCCATAAGCAGTATGTCGGGCTGATATTGCTGTAAAGCCTGAAACCCCGATGTAATAACCGCTTCACTGATAGGCTCACCATGGCGTTCGGCGGCTATGTGAGGAGCGATTGCATCGGGTAAGGCAATGGGATTTATTTCAGTCAGTGGTACGCGCAGGCTTCCGGCGGCTTGCAGCGCCAGCGCATCTTCATTTTCCCACTGATTGTTTTGCCAATCACAGCCCGCGGCCACCGGCTTATAACCCAACGCGGTTTTGCCACGCTGAGAAAAGGCCTCCAGTATTTTGCAACTGGTGTAGGTTTTTCCTACTTCGGTATCTGTCCCGGTAACAAAGTAAGCTTTAGTCACAGCGGTTTCTCCAGACTAAGATGCAAAATGTGATAGGTATTATTGAATAGGCCAGACGTCGCTTCAGGGAAAGCGGCGGCCAGCGCCTGTAATTTACCCCGGGTTAATCGTGCACGGGTACGGTTTTCTGTCTGACTGCCTGCCCCGACGCCATTAATGGATTTTAGCAGCGATGTGATATTGTCGAAGCTATCGGTATAACTCACTAAGTCGTGACTTATCCCCGCCCAGTCAGATTCACACACTGCCGCTAGCCATTGTGTTGCACACGTCAGTGTATTAAGCGCCAATTGAATACCTGCGTTGTCGGCTGCTAATTTAAGTTCAGGAAAAGAGCCAGCTACCATGATTGCCAATTCGGCTCGACCGCCGGGGGCCAGCACTCTGAACACTTCGCTGATTGCTTGACGTGGTGTGCCGCACCATTGCAATGCCATGGAAGAAAACACGCATTCAACACAGCCTGACTGCAAGGGAATCTGCTCGGCGTCACCTTGCAAAAACGCAATGGTGGGGTAAGTGCTCTGGGCCTGGCTAACCATGCCTGGCGCCAGGTCCATGCCTGTTACTTCTGCGCAGTGGTTGGCCAGCTTCGCAGTGTTACGGCCGGTGCCGCAACCAATATCCAGCACGGACTTACCTGCCATCTCACCCAGTCGAAAAAGTGCGGCATCTGCTATCGCATGCTGGATGCCGGCAAGCGCATCGTATTGCGCAGCCGCAGCACTGAAACGCGCAGCGATATCACGCTTGTCTGTGCAATGCTCAGACGTAGTCACAGGATCAATCAGTGCCATGGTCATCTGCGTCATGTTCGCTGTGATCAGCATTTGCCAGTATTGAATCCTGAGCAAGCAATAATCCGTCAATCAAGGCATCTATATCCCGCGTAGCGTGACTGGCACTTAACGTAATACGCAGTCTGTCTGTCCCTTTGGGTACGGTAGGGTGTCGCATGGCAGGTACCCACAAGCCGCGATTCGCCAGCTCAGCAGATAACGCCACTGCGCGTGTAGGAGAACCGACAACAACAGGCTGGATCGCGCTTTGCGATGCCATCAGGGTTAACCCTTCCTGATTGGCTCTCGCTCTGAAATGGGCAATATTGGCGTGAAGCTGTTCGCGCTCAGCGCCTTGTGTAACCAGAGATAAAGCGTGCAATGTGGCAACAGCCTGTGCCGGAGGAAAGGCAGTCGAATAAATATAGTGCCGCGCGTAATTGACCAGGTAATCGATAAGGGCATGACTACCCGCAATAAATGCGCCCGCTGTGCCAACTGCTTTACCAAAGGTCCCCATTACCACAGGACACTGCTGCTGAGACAACTGATAGGCATCAATACTACCCAGCCCGTATTCTCCGGTAACCCCAAAGGCGTGGGCATCATCCAGCATTAACCAACTGTCAGACGCTTCTGCACTCGCTACCAGTTTGGCAACATCTGGCGAATCTCCGTCCATACTGAACACCCCTTCCGACGCTATCAGTCGGTGAGAAGAGGTGGTTTTCGACAGTAAAGCAGACAGGTGGGTGTAATCATTATGTGCAAATCGACGCAATCGGGCAGCACTGGCGGTTGCCCCTTCTATAAACGACGCATGCATGTATTTGTCAGCAATGATGTCACCTTGTTCGGCAAACAACGCCTGACACAATGCCTGGTTGGCAGCAAAACCACTGGAGAATAACAACACGGCATCACGGTTTAAGGCTTCGGCCAGCACTTGTTCTAATTCGCGATGCGCAGCACTGTAGCCGGTAACTAACGGCGATGCCCCGCTACCACCGCCAAACTGGGCTAAGCCTTCAACCCAGGCTTGTAATACGCCCTGATTATGGCGCAGTCCAAGGTAGTCATTGCTTCCAAAATTCAGGTAATGCTGGCCATTGATGGCGATTACCCCGTCCCGCTCATAGTCAATACATGTGCGCTGGCGGTAATAGCCATCTTGCTGGCGTTGAGCCAGTTGGGCGTCAATAAACTCGAAGGCCATCAGACGGTCTCGGCTTGCTTACCTGCTGGTTTGCCTGCCGTGGCGTCATAAAATAAATCTTCAGGCGCTTGCTGCTGTTGCTCCAACGCTTCTTCCAGCAACAGTTCATGCGCTTCGTCAGAATAGTCACGCGTTCGCTCGGTATTAATACCCAACTTTTTGAAAAGCACGACGTCTTCGTGAGTATCCGGATTGGATGTAGTAAGCAGCTTGCAACCGTAGAATATTGAGTTTGCGCCCGCCATAAAGCATAGCGCCTGGGTCTGCTCGCTCATGTTTTCCCGCCCGGCTGACAAACGCACGTGTGATGCCGGCATCATGATACGGGCAATGGCAATGGTGCGAATAAACTCAAAGGGCTCCATGTCGTCCAGTTTGTCTAATGGCGTGCCATCGACTTTTACCAGCATGTTAATGGGTACACTTTGTGGGTGTTCTGGTAAATTCGCCAGCTGCATTAATAGCCCTGCGCGGTCTGAGACACTCTCACCCATGCCGACAATACCGCCAGAACACACGTTCATGCCCGCGTCACGTACGTGCTGCAGGGTGTTCAAACGGTCCTGATAGGTTCGGGTAGTAATGATATCGCCGTAGAATTCCGGTGATGTATCCAGGTTATGGTTGTAGTAATCCAAACCTGCCTGCTTGAGCGCTAACGCCTGATCGCGGGTAAGCATACCCAGCGTCATACACGTCTCCAGCCCCAGAGATTTTACTTCCGCGACCATTTGCGTGAGGTAAGGCATATCGCGTTCTTTCGGATTCCGCCACGCGGCTCCCATACAGAAGCGGGTTGAGCCGGTTTGTTTGGCTTCCTTGGCGCGCTGGATCACTTTTTCCATTTCCAGCAAGCGTTCTTTTTCCAGGCCAGTGTCGTAACGCGCGCTTTGCGGGCAGTATTTACAATCTTCCGGACACGCACCGGTTTTGATAGACAATAACGTGCTCACCTGAACTTCGTTGGGATCGAAATGCTGACGGTGAACAATTTGCGCCTGAAATAACAAATCGTTAAACGGCATAGCATAAAAGGCTTCAACCTCTTCGCGCGTCCAATCATGGCGGATCGCAGAGACCTGGGCGCCATGAGATGAGCCTGGCGCCGAATGAACTGAATTGTGCTGTGTGACAGACATCGCCTATCCTTTACTCTTACTGAATGGTGGCTTAGTCTATGCAGCCAACGCATCTTGTCAACCAAATTAACTACAAACACTTTACTACTGTGCAAAATACAAACAACATAGAATTTGATAAACAACACATCTGGCACCCCTACACATCGGCGGTAAACCCGCTTCCGTGCTATGAAGTAGCTGGCGCCAAAGGCGCAGAAATCAAGCTGGCCAGTGGCGAAAACCTGGTAGATGGTATGTCCAGTTGGTGGGCGGCTATTCACGGCTACAACCACCCGGTACTCAATAAAGCAGCCCATGATCAGGTTGATGCGTTCAGTCACGTCATGTTTGGCGGACTCACCCATGAGCCAGCCGTTCGGCTTTGCCGGCAATTACTCGACATGGCCCCTTCTGGCCTGCAACGGGTATTTTTAGCTGACTCGGGTTCAGTATCGGTAGAAGTCGCAATCAAGATGGCGGTGCAATACTGGGCATGTCAGGGGCGCCCGGAGAAGTCGCGACTAATTGCACCGCGCAACGGGTACCACGGCGACACCTTCGCCGCCATGTCGGTGTGCGATCCGGTAAATGGCATGCACAGTTTATTCAGCAATACCCTGAAATCTCAGGTTTTCGCCCCAGCGCCGCAAACCCGTTTTGGTCAGGCATTCAGCGAAGATGACATTTTACCTCTGGAAGAGTTATTCGAAAGTCATCATCATGAACTGGCCGCCCTGATCCTGGAGCCGGTTGTGCAAGGTGCCGGCGGCATGCGGATTTATCATCCTGAATACCTGAAGCGTTGCCGACAATTGTGCGACACCTACGACGTCCTGCTGATCTGCGATGAAATTGCCACGGGATTCGGCCGGACTGGTAAGTTGTTTGGTTGCGATCACGCGGGAATATCGCCGGATATCATGTGTCTGGGTAAAGCCCTGACCGGCGGATACATGACCTTGGCCGCCACCTTGTGTACCGAAGAAGTGGCTCAAGGCGTATGCGAAGGCAGCCCCGGTGTGTTTATGCATGGTCCGACATTTATGGGTAACCCACTCGCTTGTGCTGTGGCCAGCGCAAGTTTATCGCTGATTGCCCAGGGCGACTGGAAGCAGCAAGTCGCCGATATTGGCAAACAACTCTCTGCTGAACTGGCGCAATGTAAGGAACTCGCCTGTGTTACCGATGTCAGAAGCTTAGGGGCGATTGGGGTAGTTGAAACCAAACACCCTGTGGATGTCGCTGCCATTCAGAAACTGTTTGTGGCGCAAGGGGTGTGGATTCGTCCATTTGGCAAACTGGTCTATATTATGCCACCTTATATTGTATCGCCTGAACAATTAACCCGGCTGACTCAGGCGATTTACACCAGTCTGAAACAACTATATGGATAGGTATTTTTGGGGATTTTAACGCGACTCATCGACAAAGTACTTTTTGCAGTGTTATTCATAGTAACGCTGCAAGTACCCGTGCTGAATCAACAATACCTGCAATATTTAAACGGTTACCTGGATGCAACCGGCGAAGAAATAGCACACTATGCGCGCTTGGCCAACGACCACGGTTATTCCTCTGTAAATGTGATGATTGAAGCGTTACTGAACAATGAGACCGCGCTGGTCCGTGATGATGCCCAGCACAAGTTAGCGGTGATTGAAGCCTACAACGAAGCACAGTTCGCATCGCAGTATTTACAACAAGCGAATTATTTTGAACAGGTTGGGTATTTTGTTCAACCCAACCAATACCCTCGCCTGCAAAGTGTAATAAATGTCTTCGAACCTTCATTGCCTTTACAACCCGAATCCGTGGGATCGGCGCTGGTGACAGCATTGGTTATTTACTTGTTTCCCTGGACCGGTGTAGCCCTGATTCGCCGAAGACGACGTGCCAAACAACGTCATTTCGTTTGAAAATCATAACGTTAACAACTTCCCCAGCGTCCTTTACCTGACGATTTGAAATCTGCCTCAGCCGCTGGCCAGGTTTCATTCCCACCCCGTCTCTTCTACAAAATTATACCTATCACCGCGTTTAGGTATTGATTTTGCTACGTACCCTGTGTGGTTAAGACCTTTTATACACCTTTTTTTGTTTATTATTTAATCGTCACCGCATTGGCCCGCAGTCTACAGGGCTCCGCGGTTAATGTGAGGAGAATGAAAATGACCGATACACCGAGAAATCAAACCTTAGTCATGGGCCAACTGTTGCAAATGAGAGACAAGTTGATCGCCAAGCGCCACCTGATCCCTGCAAACTGTCAGTCTCAGTGGGCTGAGCTGGAAAAAGAAACCGCCGTGTTTGACCCAGCTAACCAGGGTCAGCTGAGTCATTCAGGCAATACGATGGTAACCAAACGCTCTTTATTCCGCGGTAACATCAACGACCTGATGTCACTGGTTGATCAATTGCGTCAGCTAAACAGCCAAATCAAGATCACTGCACACTAGTGATTGCGCTTGCTGGCGCAACACAATGGCGGCTTTGATTTTACGTTTGCCATAACTGGCCATACGTATAAAGTCTTCCCGGGCAATTGGAACATGTTGATAATCCATTGCTCCCGGGGTGGACGGATCGGGATCGTGAATATACACACACTGATCATCAATGGCTGTAACCACAACCCAATGAGGGGCTTTCGTCCGGTCGAAGCGATAGGTGCTGATCAGGCACACCAGCGCACAATCCTGCATATTCTGATAATTATCCAACCGGGTTAGCCAATCCAAATAAAAGACCGGTAACTGCTGTTGCTCTGCCTCGTTAAAAAAGTTTTCTTCAACGGCCTGTAGCGTTTGTCGTTTGTGCTCATTGCGCACGCCGTCAACAAACAAAGGCGCGCCCTGATTCAAATACACTTTTACGTCGAAGCCCCTTGCCTGCGCAGCCATTGCAAGTCCAATTGGGTGGGTACCTGCAGGTCCACTGGTCATGTACACTGTATTCGCTTCCCGCCAGATACTGAATTCGTCCCGCTGATTTGGTACCAGCGAGTGGTCCAGCATAGCCATTGCCATTAATAAACTGGCAGGCCCACAGGTAAACTCTGTCGTTTGCTGATACCACGGGCAACGACGCAACGTTTTTTCCGGTCCGCTCAATGGCAGCGCTTTCTGCATGCGAATCGCATTCGTATCGTCTTCGTAATAGTGTTCAAACATACCAAAAGGCAAAAATCCCATACGCTCGTAAAGGCGTTGAGCCGACTGGTTATGTTCAGCAACCTCCAGTCGCATATATCGCTTTCCACGTGCAGTGGCGCGTTGCTCGAGCCATAGCACCATGGCTTCTGCCAAACGCTGTCCACGGGCATCTTCGTGTACTGCCAGAGAATACAAACGGGTGAGTAAGGTCCCGCGTCGCAACAGCAACAACCCATAGCCCAGTAACTGGCCGTCGCTGTCAGCGACGACCAGTTCTGCATTTTTCGCGGTCAGATAATGTCGGAAACTCCGACGGCTCAGCCGATCGTTACTAAAGCAATGATTCTCCAGTGCCACCAGCTTGTTTAAATCGCTGATCGCACCGGCTCTTAATTGCCACTGACCCACTGAAATAGCCATGATTATCTGCCTCTGCGTTCTAACCGGCTGGCAAATTCCTGCATTACCAGCAGGTACAATTCCTGACCCAGGTATTTATCTTCAATGCCTGAATCGATATTAGGGTTGTCATTCACTTCAATGACATACACCTTATTGCCACGTTGTTTTATATCCACGCCGTACAGACCCACGCCGGCGACTTCCGCGGCACTGATAGCCGCTTTTAATACCGGGCGCGGTACTTCAAATGTCGGCAGGGTGACAAACCCACCGGAATCGGCTTTGTCGCCCTGGTGGTTATAAATCTGCCAGTGGTTGCGCGCCATAAAGTATTTACAGGCGTAAATCGGCCGACCACCCAGCATACCAATACGCCAGTCGAACTCGGTAAAAATGTACTCCTGCACCAGCACTAACGCTGACTCTTTCAGCATGCTGTTCAGCTTGCTAACCAGCGCTTCGCGGGTTTCCACTTTGTAAACACCGCGGGAAAACGAACTTTCCGGTAACTTCAAAATTAACGGCAAGTTGAGGTCAGCAATCAGTTGCTCACAGGTCGCTTCATCAGCATTGGTCACAAAGCGGCTCTTAGGCGCAGGTACCTTGTTATAGGTAAACGCATCCTGCAGGAACACTTTGTTACAGCAACGCAGAATCGACTGCGTATCGTCAATAACCACAACACCTTCACGTTCCGCTTCGCGGGCGATACGGTATGTTGCGTGGTCGATTGCCGTTGTCTCACGTACAAAAAGCGCATCGTATTGTTCAACGTCGCCAATGGTTTGCGCGGTCACCACTTCTGCATGAAAGCCAACCTTTCCGGCCGCTTTCACAAAGTTAGCAATGGCGCGCTTGTCACTGGGTGGCGTCGGCTCGTCCGGATTAACCAGAATTGCCATATCCCAGCGCGCTTGTTTACTGCGGCCGTTGGTACGCCATTGTTGCTGGGTAAATTGCTTCAACCGCTCAATAAAGGTTGGCTGCAAGCTTTCCGGCACTTCGTTAAGTCCTACCGAGTTACATCTCACGGCGGTGACATCGCTGCTTAACACCAATTGCAATAGCGGACTGGGATAGTGCGAGAACGCCACACTGGCCAATCGCTTCAAGCGTACATCGGAGGTTTTACCGAAACACACGAACAGCTCTCCACCCAGGCTTTCAAGGGCTTCCCGTTCCTGAGGCTTGATTGCAATGGTTGGCAGTTCCTGATCAGCTTGTGCCGGACGCAGATCGTTAATGGTGTTTACACCAGGAATAACGCGATGCTGTCTCGCTTCGGCCAACAATGAACAATAGTATCCCTGACTCAGGTATTTACCTGTGTCGCAGAGGTTGATGACCCGTGTTTTCGGCTCATTCAGCTTTGGATAATCCTGCAGATACTGCTGGAAAGTTAATACCGTCAGCTCCGGCAAGTCGAGTTGTTCAGCGATGTCCGTAATAATTAAAGTATGATGCATGAGTGCGTTCAGTTTTCCTGGCTTTGCCGCTATACACACAGCCACACAATTGTTGCTGTCATAGAGCGATGTATTGAGCGCAAAGTGTATAGAACTCATCGGCCGCTGGATAACGGATTATTTTTATCGTCACGACTGTTATCCTTAATACCGCCCATAATTATGAAGCAGACAAAAGTGATTCGTTGGCGTGCTGTTGTATCCGGAGTAATTTGTAAGGTGATTGGTCGGATCTGCGGTTCACAAGTCAGTGCGAATGCACTATCCTCCACCATGCGTTTGTACTAACGCGGAATTGTGAAGGAGTGTGTATGCTGTTAGCGAGCGTCGCTATTATTTTAGGGTTACCTTTATTACTGTGGAGTGCCGACAAATTTGTAGGAGGCGCTGCATCTGTCGCTCGTCAGTTCGGACTGTCGCCGCTGCTAATAGGCATGTTAATTATTGGCTTTGGTACCTCTGCACCAGAAATTATAGTGTCTGTGATCGCTGCACTGGAAGGCAGTTCCGGTATCGCACTGGGCAACGCGTTTGGCTCTAACATTGCCAATATTGCGTTAATCCTGGGTATTACCGCACTTATTAGTCCTATTGCCGTTCGCTCTGAAATTATCCGTAAAGAGCTGCCTATTCTGCTAGGCCTTACCTTCTTTGCAGCCTGGCAATTACTGGATGCAAACTTGTCCAAGGACGATGCGTTTTCTTTGCTTGGATTATTTATACTGCTTATTTCCTGGAGTATCTGGACCGGTCTTCGCGGCGACAAAGACGCGCTGGCAGAAGAGTTTGGCGAAGAGCTGAACAGCAAACCTGCCAACCTTAAAGCAGATACCCTGTGGCTGATTGTCGGTCTGATTTTATTGATTATCAGCTCGCGTATCCTGGTATGGGGAGCGGTTGAAATAGCGACCTTCTTCGGCGTTAGCGATGTCGTCATTGGACTCACCGTGATAGCCATTGGTACGTCGTTACCTGAATTGGCTTCGTCTTTGGTTGCAGTGAAGAAAGGCGAACACGATATGGCATTGGGTAATGTCATTGGCTCAAATATGTTTAACACACTGGCCGTAGTGGGTATTGCAGGTGTGATTCACCCTATGCAGGTAGACAGCAGCTTCTTGTACCGCGACACCTTATTTATGCTCATTCTGTCTGTCGCATTATTTGTGTTCTGTATTGGCCTGAAAGGACCGGGGCGCCTTAACCGCTTGGAAGGTGGCGTGTTTTTACTGGCCTACATTGGTTACACCTATTATCTGGTAACCAGCGCGTTTATCGCCTGATAACAAAAAAGCTGAACGCCTTGCGTTCAGCTTTTTTTGTATAACGTGTGCGGTTTAGTTATGCCAGCAATATCGAATTGATCGTCACCAGACTCACCGTACTGATGCCTGCCAGAATAAATAAGTTAACGCCGTAATTGTCTTCTTTGCGGCGGCTGCGACGCGACCGCAAAAACATCGTGATCAAGCTCGCCCCTAAGCAAACCTGAAGCAAACGGATCAGTGCGTTCATGTACTCAGGCGACCAACTGGTGCGGCCATCGATACCCCAAAACTGCTGTACACCGCTGACCATTTCCGGACGGGCAAAATGAAATAACAGCAAGCAAACCACCAGCGCTAACCACACCAGTGAATTTAATGTAATAACAACCTGGTAATAGGTATCCTTTTCGCGCGATTTCTTGCGACGGTCCTCACCAAATCTGATTGCCTGCTGTACTGCCATGTCACCCCTCTCACTCTACTTCACGTCACGACACTGGTCGAAAATCCATCAACCCAATGCCGTAGTGATACAAAATTGAACGATTCACAGTATATATCGGCATTTTTCGATTTTTGTTTAATAAATCTGGATGCAATCGACCAAGGGCTGTGCGATGATTTGCGCTTTAGCACAAAATCTATTTGTTGGAGAGAATAACCATGACACACGCCCCCGTTGTCGACGTACTGGCTGGTAAGTACGCGGTTGGCGAAACGGTAACTGTAAAAGGCTGGGTTCGCACCCGTCGTGATTCAAAAGCCGGCTTGTCTTTCATTGCCCTGCATGATGGCAGCTGTTTTGATCCTGTGCAGGTCATTGCACTGAATACGTTACCCAATTATGCCGATATACAACGCCTGACGGCGGGTTGTTCTCTGGTTGTCACTGCCACAGTAAAAGAATCTGAAGGCCAGGGACAAGCACTGGAACTGGACGCTACCGAGGTGAGCATTGTGGGCTGGGTAGAAAACCCGGACACGTACCCGATGGCAGCGAAACGTCATAGTATTGAGTACCTGCGCGAGCACGCGCATTTGCGCCCGCGAACCAATGTAATTGGTGCAGTCACTCGTGTACGTAACTGTTTGTCTCAGGCTATTCACCGCTTCTTCCATGAGCGCGGCTATTTTTGGGTCAGTACGCCCATAATCACCGCCAGTGATACCGAAGGTGCGGGTGAGCTGTTCCGTGTCTCTACGCTCGACATGATGAACATCCCAACCACTGAACAAGGCGATGTGGATTACAGTCAGGACTTTTTCGGTCGTGAAGCGTACCTCACGGTATCCGGTCAGCTGAACGGCGAAACTTACGCCTGTGCAATGTCAAAAATTTACACGTTTGGCCCGACTTTCCGCGCCGAAAACAGCAACACGTCACGTCACCTTGCTGAATTCTGGATGATTGAACCGGAAGTCGCGTTTGCCGATTTAGGTGATATCGCGCAGTTAGCCGAAGACATGTTGAAGTACGTGTGTAAAGCGGTTTTGGAAGAACGTGCCGATGACATGGCGTTTTTCGCGCAGCGCATTAATAAAGAAGCCATTAGCCGCCTTGAAAAGCTGATCAGCAGTGACTTTGTGCGCATGGATTACACTGACGCCATCGAAATTCTTGAAAACTGCGGCAAAGACTTCGAATTCCCGGTTAGCTGGGGCATTGACTTGTCGAGTGAGCACGAACGCTATCTGGCCGAAGAGCATGTTGGCGCACCTATCATCATGCAGAACTATCCAAAAGACATTAAAGCGTTTTATATGCGTCTGAACGACGACAACAAAACGGTTGCTGCCATGGATGTACTGGCTCCGGGTATCGGTGAAATCATCGGTGGCTCGCAGCGTGAAGAACGCCTGGACGTGTTCGACGACCGCCTGGAAGAAATGGGCCTGAGCAAAGAAGACTACGGCTGGTATCGCGATCTTCGCCGCTACGGTACCGTGCCTCACTCAGGTTTTGGGTTAGGCTTCGAGCGTCTGGTGGCTTACGTAACCGGTATGCAGAACGTGCGTGACGTGATTCCTTTCCCACGTACACCGGGTAACGCAAGCTACTAGATCTGTTACTCATTAGAAAGGCAGCGAATCGCTGCCTTTTTTGTACCTGAAATTCACGCTGCGCCCGTTTATCAGGCTATAATCGCAACCTCTTCTGGGTTACTCTATATACCTAAGTGATTGTTGGCGTTACTCATGTCCGAAAATGCATCAACCTGCGAGCTAATCTGTTCTCAATGCGAAGCCACGGTAAACGTGCCGCATTTACAGCACAAGCAACGCGCAGTGTGCCCTCGGTGTGGCCACACCCTCAGTATTTACCATAAACAGGACTACGCACTTTGCTTGTCTTTGGCAGTCAGTGCATTGGTGTTTTTGTGCCTCTCTTTGCCGTTTAATTTTTTGTCATTCCGCGCCAGCGGGCAACAAAATAACATCGATCTGCCCGGTGGGTTGAACGTGCTGATTGAACAGGATTATGTGTCTCTTGCGTTGATAACCGGGCTGGCTACACTCGTTCTACCGGGCTTGGTACTTCTGGGGTTGGTGGTATTGCTATGGGGGCGTTTGTTTTCCACGCCCCAAAACTGGATGAGAACCGTGCTGTTCTGGGTAAAAACACTGATGCCCTGGAGCATGGCCGAAATATTCTTGTTAGGCACATTGGTTAGCCTGATAAAAATTACGTCTCTTGCTGACGTTGCAATTGGCATGTCCTTTTATGCCTTCGTGCTCTTTAGTGTTTGCATGAGCGCGGCCCTGTTTTACTTCGACGAGACACGCATCAAAATCTGGCTTTACAACGGACACCTGCCTCAGGCAAAACCGCTTAGCGACGAGACAGCGAGTCTTAGTATTCAACGCACCTGGGCACTCCTGTTCACTGCCGTACTGCTCTACATACCGGCCAACGCTTTACCGATTATGCACACCGAACTATTTGGCAGCGATGAACCCAACACCATAATGGGCGGCGTGATCAGTTTATGGCAATCAGGGTCGTATCCTATTGCCGGGGTCATCTTTGGTGCTAGTATAGTCATACCCATTGCCAAGCTGGTTATTTTGGCGAGATTAACGTATGCCGTTCAGTATCATGAGCTAACCCGCCCTGACCGGCAAATTCGCTACTACCGTTTTATTGAATTTATCGGCCGTTGGTCGATGATTGATGTGTTTGTCGTTGCGATTCTGGTTGCCCTGATTCAATTGGGCAGCACATTATCCATATACCCCGGACCTGCGGCTCTGGCGTTTTGTGCGCTGGTGTTCGTTACCATGCTAGCGGCAATGACATTCGACACAAGGCTAATCTGGCAGCAAAGGAAAGTCAGTACACTATGACGCAAGATGCAAATATAAAACCCACTACGCCCATTTCTAAAGTCTGGGTTATCCCAATCCTGGCATTGCTTGTGGGCGGCTGGATGGTGTATTACCAGTGGAAGAATCAAGGCCCGCTGATCACCATCAATATGCAATCAGCCAGTGGTATTGAGGTAAACAAAACGCCAATAAAAGTACGCGATTTAGACATTGGTCAGGTTAAACGCATTGAACTTAACCCTGATTTGAACGGTGTTACTGTGACAGCGCGTATCGACAACAATGCCGCGCATTTATTGAATGAGAACACCCAGTTTTGGGTAGTTGCGCCGCGCATTTCGTTTTCTGAGGTATCCGGTCTGAATACGCTGTTGTCTGGTAGCTTCATCGCCATGACCGCTGAGAGTGGCAATCAGGAAGTCCTGCAGTTTACGGCACTTGAGCGCCCTCCCGTTACCCCACCCGGCACGCCCGGCCTGCATGTTAAACTCACCAGCCAAAATGACGAGCTGACCTATAAACCGGGCGATACGCTAATTTATAAAGGCTTCAAAGTTGGTGAGTTTGAAGAGGTCAATTTTAACGTTGATGAAGGCGTGATTGAATATCGCGCTTTCATACACGACCCGTACCACAAATTAATTAACGCTAATACGCGCTTTTGGAATGTCAGTGGCGTGAAACTGCAGTTGGCATCAACCGGCCTTACTATTCAAACCGGGAGTCTGGAAACCTTACTCGCCAACGGGGTTACCTTCGGTAATCCGCAGGGTGTTAGCAAAGGGGCTGCCATCGACAACGACGCTGAGTTTGTCATTTACAACGATTACGACGCCGCTGCCGACGAACGCTTTAAATATGCCGCTCAGTATATTTTGCTGATTGAAGAAAGCGTAAGAGGACTGACAGTCGGTGCTCCTGTGGAGTACCGTGGCTTGCAAATAGGTAAAGTCGAGGCCATCAACTACGCGTCAATTGAAATCGGCAGCCTGCTGGACGACGACTACCCTATCCCTGTGTTGATAAACCTGTACCCTGGAAAAGTGCGTTTAGAGGACAGTGAGACCGGCTTGAAATTCTTGCGCGAACGACTGGCCAGATGGATTGGGAAGGATCTCCGCGCGACCCTGCGTATGGGTAACGTACTGACCGGTGGTTTGTACGTAGACCTGCAGCACGTTGACGATCCGGAAATCGCCGCCATACAAACAGTAAACGGCTTCGATATTATTCCTACGGTCTCTAACGAATTTACCCAGCTTACTCAAAAAGCTGACGCCATCCTGGACAAAATCAACGCGTTACCGCTTGAAGATCTGATCACACAAATCGGTGATGTGGTACAAACGCTGGAAGCCGCGGCGGAATCGGTTAACCAAACCAGTGACAATTTCGATGCAACCCTGGCCAGCTTTGACACTGAAACATTAAATGCGCAAATCCAGCAATCACTGCAAGCATTTGAAGGGCTGCTGAAGCATTATTCACAAGGCGGCCTGAGTAAAGCAGAGATCGCCGACACGATGAATGCGTTACAGGATACGCTCCGCGCTATTCAGCCCTTGTTGCGACAACTCAATACCACACCTAACGGACTTATCTTTTCAGACAACGCCGATGTCGATATTCAACCCAAAGCCAGGGAGACAAACCGATGATTAAAGTCGCATTCAGTATCATCATGGCCTTTGTACTGGCAGGCTGTAGCAGCCGCCCGGTGAGCATGAATTACTACCTGTTACACGAGCCCGTACAAATGTCTGAGACTCAGGATATTACCACCTGGCCCTCAATAGAATTGCGCTCGTTGTCGATACCGGAATACCTGAAACAACGCAGTCTAATTGTACAGTTGAGCCCCAGTGAACTGCATTTTTCACCACAACACGTATGGTCTGAGCCAGTGGAACAAGGCGTAGTGCAATCGCTCAAAGACAATTTGGCAACCAACCATAAGTTCCGCTTACAAACGCAAAGATTGTGGACAAACAGCGCTCAGTCAGGCTACATTTTAGATATCTCTATTGATGATTTTATTCCTGCATACAATGGAATGGTCATTTTGCGTGGCACTTATCGATTAGGACAATCACAACAACCCGGGAAAATCATTGAGTTTGCGTTTCAAACGCCTTTGGAGAAAGACGGCTTCGCGCATACAGTTGAAAAAATGCGCGAACTCGTAGCGAAGTTAGCTAACCAAATCGTGACAGGAATTGAGGCTCATTAATACCATAACTGACCGTGTTACTCGCTCTGTTAACTGGCTCATCACCAGTGGCTGTAAACAGGTTTACGATGAAGACGCCAACCGCAAAATCATTGTAATAAATCTGTTCGCTATGGTGGGTATGTCGATTACCTTTGCTTTAGGTATCAGTGCAATGATCGACAATGACCGCGTACTTGGCATTGTCTTGCTGTCCTCCTCTGCGTTATTTGGCTTGTGTAAAGCCCTTTTGTTGCACTCTAAAGTCCTCTACAACCATGTTCTGGCCCCATTTATTCTGGTCGTGTCGCTGGCCGGACTCATGTTGTATCTGGTTATCACGGGCGGGGTTGCGAACACTGGTCCACTGTGGATTTACGTGCTGCCTCCCGTTGCCATGTTTTTTGCCGGGGTCGTGTACGGTGTAATTACGGTTGCGGTGTTTATTACCCTTTGCAGTTACATTTTATTCGCTGCAGATGGTTGGTTTGTTGTTGCTCACTACACCACCGAATTTAAGCTCCGCTTGCTTTATTCATTCGCCACGGTGACGTTTTTGTCTGCGTTTTACGAACACAGTCGGCAGACCAGTTTTAATATTGTAAAAGACCTTAGCGATAAATTTGAGAAGCAAGCGCAACAAGACATACTGACCCGATTACCCAACCGGCGTGGTATTCAACAATTCATCGAATTTGAATCTGCCCGTGCCCGTCGTCAGAAAAAGCCGTTAACCCTTATTTTGTGTGACATCGACCGTTTTAAGCGAGTTAATGACCAGTACGGTCACGACGGTGGAGATGTAGTGCTCAAGCACGTCTCCGACCTGTTTAAAGCCTCAATCAGAGAACAGGATGGTGTGGCCCGCTGGGGCGGCGAAGAATTCCTGTTTGTGTTGCCCGATACCGAAGAATCAAATGCGGTTGTGTTGGCCGAAAAAGTGCGTGAAACCCTTGCCACTTCCCCCGTAGATATCCAGCAAAAAAAGGTTGTGATCACCGCCAGCTTTGGTGTGGCTCAAATCGATTTTGAACAAGGACTGGACAAAGCCCTGACACTGGCCGATAAAGCCCTGTATAAAGCCAAAGAAAAGGGTCGCAATAAGGTGCTATCTGCGTCATCATTAGCAAGACTATAAAGTAAACCAACTTATCGCACATTCACGTATTCATGTGCACGCTGATGACGCCGGTAGTATTAGCAAACGCAATAATCACCCGCGCTTCGGTTATTGGTTACAAATCACAATGAAAAACGCACAACTGTGACGGTATCTTTACGTTGCTCATACATATTTACATTTGAATACTCTGTATAGCACGCAATATCGTCAATAATAATTAAAACAGTGCATCAACAAGGGTTATTGGAAGTCTGTAATATGAAATGGATCATAAAAGTCGGTCTACCTATTTTGGTAGTAGGTTTAGGGTTTGGCGCCATGAAAGGCGTAACGGCGCTTGGCAACGAAGAAGGCGAAAGCGAGGCTGTTGATACTCGTCCTACCGTTAAAGTCACTCAACTCTCACCGGTTGCCTACCCTGTAGAAATCGAAGCATTTGGTGAACTGTCTCCGCTTGAGTCAACCAACCTGTCAGCCCAGGTCAGCGGTGAGATAACCAGTTTGAATCCACAATTTCTGTCTGGTGGCATCATAAAACGCGGTGAAGTACTCTTCACCATCGAAAAAGACGCCTATGAAGCAGCGTTACTGCAGGCGCAAGCAAATCTCGCCTCAGCTGAATCTGCACTAATTCAGGAAAAAGCCCTTGCCCGTGTTGCCGAACGAGAAGCGGCGTCCCTGCCCGATGCCCAGGTAACAGACCTGTACTTGCGTAAACCACAAATTCTAAGCGCGGAAGCAGCATTGAAAGCCGCTCAGGCCCAGTTGAAAATTGCCAAGCGAGACCTGGACAATTGCGAGGTCAGCGCACCTTACGACGCGCTTATCGTGTCGCGCAATGTTGGCAGCGGCGACTTTGTTACCACGGGTAGCAGTGCAGCCTTACTTTACAACATTGAAGTGGGCGAAGTGGTGTTTCCACTGGCGCGTTTCGACCAGGCCTTTTTACCGGGTCAACTTGGCGATATTGAAGCCACTATTACACTGATGAACCGCCAGGACGATATTATTCAGCGCTCAGGCGCCATTCACCGTGACACGGGCATTGTTGATGCCAGTACCCGCATGACGCACCTGGTCGCTCGTATCGAAGACCCTTATGGGATTAAAACGGGCATGCCTGCGATTAAATTCGGTTCGTACACGCAGGTGCAATTCACCGGAAAGACACTGGAAAATATCTACAAGATACCTCAGGAACTGATCAACAAGCGCCAGATTTGGGTCCTTGACGACGAAGACAAAATGGTGCCAAAAACCGCGAATGTCGTTCGCGAAGTGGGCAGTGACTTCTTGATTCGCGCCGACATTGACAGCAGCGACCGGATTGTCATGACATTGCCAGAGTACCCGCAAAATGGCATGGCCGTGAAAGTCATTGCCAACGAGAAGCTCATCGCCAAGCAACCTTAAGACACGGAAGACCATGAGATGAAAGATCCTTTAGATACGCAACGTGGTTTAATTGCGTGGTTTGCCCGTAATCCGGTTGCTGCTAACCTGCTGATGTTTTTTATTCTGATTATGGGTGCCACCGGCTACGACAGCATCCAGCGTCAGATGTTCCCCAATATTGAAATCAACTACATCAATATCAGCGCCCAGTATCCTGGTGCATCGCCGCAGGAAATTGAAGAAAGTATCCTGATAAAAATTGAGGAAAGCCTGAAAGACGTCAGTGAAATTAAACGCACCGTCTCTCGCGCGTTTCGCAACAGCGGCCGAATTTCGCTGGAAATAGATAAAGATGAAGAACTGGCGGATGTACTCGACAAAGTAAAACTGCGTGTCGACAGTATTGCGACCTTCCCGGCTGACATGGAACCCGTGACCATTTCACAGGCCGAATATCAGCAACAGGTTTACGAAATGGCACTAGTTGGCGATATTCCGTTGGAAGAGCTCAAACCCATCGCGAATGAAATCGAAGATGACCTGTTGCAGCTTTCCTCAATTTCACTGGCTACAGCACGAGTCCCTACAGACGAAATCGGCATTGAAGTAAAACCTGAGATGCTGAGAATGTACAACCTGACGATTTCTGATGTCGCCAGCGCCATTAATCAATACTCCGCCAACGTGTCTGCTGGTCAACTGCGTACGGAAGCAGGTTTAGTGTCCGTGCGTATTGAAAACCAGTATTACGATGGTGAAGAGTTTGCAAGTATTCCTGTGAAAGTTGGCCCGGACGGCGCAAAAGTGTTGCTGTCTGACATTGCGGTTATTAAAGACGGTTTCACCGAAGGCGAACGCTATTTCCGCTACACTGGCCAGAATGCGGTGTTAATTGCAGTCAACGCGACTAAATCGCAAAACATTGTGCCCATCGCCGAAACGGTGAAGAACTACATGGCGCACAAGAATGAAGAGTTACCTGCGGGCCTGCAGTTAAAAGAGCTGGTAGACATGACGTACTACCTGAATGCGCGTCTGGACATGATGCTCAGCAACCTGATTCAGGGAGCTGTATTGGTTGCCATGATGCTGACATTGTTCCTTCGCTTCCGTCTTGCCTTCTGGGTTATGGTTGGGTTACCACTTTGCTTCCTAGGCGCAGTAATGCTGATGCCTATGTTCAGTGTGAGTGTCAATATCCTTTCATTGTTCGCCTTCATTATGGTGTTGGGTATCGTGGTTGACGACGCCATTGTGATAGGGGAAAGCGCGTATTCCGAAATAGAATCGAAAGGCGGTGGTGTAGACAATGTTATTCGCGGTGCCAAGCGTGTCGCAACACCAGCAACCTTTGGTGTGTTAACCACCATCGCTGTGTTTGCCCCCTTTACGTTAAGTAGCGGTCCTGAAGGCGAGTTCTTCTACAACATTGCCGTGGTAGTGATTTTGTGTCTGGCCTTTAGCTTGATTGAATCCAAGCTTATCCTCCCTGCCCACATTGCAAACATTAAGTTCAAGCCTGTTAAACCCAACGGCTGGCGCGTGAAATTCAACAACCGTTTCAATCAGTTTGTAAACGGGCCTTACCGACGCACAGTAACCAAGGCCATTGAAGTTCGCTGGCTGGTTCTGGCTACATTTGTGGCTGTTCTGATGCTGAGCTGGGGCCTGGTGGCGGGTAATCACGTGCGCATCGTGCCCAACCCTAAGGTGCCTCACGACTTCCCGTCGATTGGCATTGAAATGAATGAAAACGTATCAGATATGGCGACGATTGACGCCTTGAAAACCATCGAGAAAGTCATCTGGGACATTGAAGAACAAACTATTCGCGAATACGGCAGTGGCATGATCAAAGACTTGCTCGCCTTCAATGAGTCGCGCACTGAAGCCAGATTGGTTATTCCACTAGTCGACGAAGAAAAACGGCATTTCAATACCTTTGAACTGGCTCGAAAATGGCGTGAAGCAATCCCCGAAATTCCAGGCATGAAGAGCTTCAGCATTGAAGACGACGTAAACGGTGGTGGTGATGATGGCGAGTTTGGCTACCTGATTTACGGTGCTGACATCAAATCACTCAATGAAGCCGGTTTGCGATTCATTCAAATGCTTCAGCAGGAAAAAGGCCTGTACGATGTAAGCTCGACCATTGACCCCGCCAGTAAAGAAGTGCGCATGACACTCTTACCGGCCGCATATGAACTGGGCTTGTCATTGCGAAGCATCGCGAATCAGGTTGGCCTGAGTTTTTACGGCGGTGAAGCACAGCGTGTGATCCGCGACGGCGAAGAAGTCAGAGTCATGGTTCGCTACCCTCGCCTCACACGTGAACGTTTCTCTGATCTGAAATACACAGTCATTCAAACCCCAACAGGCGATGAAGTGTTATTAGGTGACGTAGTAGCGCTGAGCGAGGAGCCAGGGATCAGCTATATCCGCCGCGAGGAAGGCTACCGGTCAGTCTATGTCTGGGGCGCAATTGACGAAGAACAAGTTGAACCCAACGAAGTGGTTAACACCATTGATGAAAAGCTCCTGCCAGCCTTGTTCGAGGAATACCCTGACATCAAGATGCAGTTAGGCGGAGATATAGAAGAGCAACAGGCTCAGCAAGACGAACAGGTTATGTTCTTCACCGCAGCTATGATCATGGTGTACATACTGCTCGCAATCCCTTTAAAGAGTTATGGCCAGCCAATTATAATTATGTCGGTTATCCCATTCAGCCTGACGGGTGCGCTGTGGTCACATTTCCTGTTGGATTTGGACTTAAGCCTGATGTCGACGTTTGGCTTAATTGCTGCGGCTGGGGTAGTAATCAATGACTCACTGGTTATGACTGACTTTATTAACCAGCGCAGGGCTGAGGGGTATTCTATTCTGGACGCCGCCCGACAGGCTGGTTGTGCGCGATTCCGCGCGATTACCCTAACGTCGATAACAACGTTTGCAGGCGTACTGCCGATTCTGTTTGAAACCAGCCTGCAAGCTAAGTTTGTTATCCCGATGGCGGCCGCTTTGGGTTCTTCGGTGTTATATGCCACCCTGGTTACCCTCATTCTGGTACCTTGTTTGTACCTGATTTTGCAGGACATCAGCAATGCCTTTAAGTGGCTCTTTGGCAGCGCAGTTAGCGCCAAAAGAAAAGTGTTTCGCCAATCGCCTCAGGCTTCTTAACCCTTGATTTATGCCCGCACCAGATATTGACCGCAATGTCTGGTGCGCAATTAGGACCTATTCATGACTTGTACTATTCGCCCGGCGGTTAAAGCCGATACTGCGACTATTCTGCACTTTATTCGCGAACTCGCTATTTATGAAAAAGCCGAGCACGAAGCAAAAGCGACTGAAGAACATATTCATCGCACCCTGTTTAATGAGCAGCCAAAGGCGCATGCCATTATTTGCGAACTAGACGGCGAAGCGATTGGTTTTGCCGTGTACTTTTTCAGTTATTCCACATGGCAAGGTCAGTACGGTATTTATCTGGAAGATTTATATGTATCGTCTGCCCACCGCGGCGTGGGTGCGGGTAAACAATTGCTTACCGCGCTGGCAAAAGTTGCTGTCGACAATGACTGCGGCCGTTTTGAATGGAGTGTGCTGGATTGGAATCAGCCCGCGATTGATTTTTACGAGTCACTGGGCGCTAAGCCACAGAGTGAATGGATCAAGTACCGCCTGGATGGTCAGGCATTGCTAGACCTCGCCGCAAAAGCCTGATTGCACTTCACTGTAATGCGCTTGTGTTATGACAAGCGCTTTTGCGCCACAGACGCCGCAAAATACTTGAAGATATCCCGCCAGCTAATGATCCCGATAGGTTTACCGTGGTCATCAATCACCGGTAAACACGAAATTTTATGCTGATTAAACAGCTCAATGGCACTCACCATGGTATTGGTTGCTTTCAGTGTTATTGGATCCCGGGTCATGATCTGATGCACGCGTTTATCCAGCGTAGCGCGGTCGCGAATACGCTCTGTCACTGAGTCCAGAAACGGACTGATCGCCTTCAAATAATCCCGGTCAGAGATCACCCCCACCAGTCTGTCATCTTCAACCACCAATAAGTGATGAAAACCACTGGCTTCAAAAATATGCCGAACCGTGTCCAGCGAGTCGTCCATCATCACGCACACCACGCGTTTGGTCATTATGCTGGCAATACTCATACACCCTCTTGAACATTGTGCTGATTGTGGAAAAACGCGAATCACCGTGTCATAGTGTAAGTATACTATTAAGGTAATAATTTGGCAGCGTGTTATACCCTCGCTGTACTTTAGACCAGCCATCATAACAATACAAAGGACGTCTCATGGCTAGTAGCGCTACTTCCAGGCTGATGAACTACCCCATTACCATTATTCTTATCTGCCTGATTGCCATCGCAGGATTAGCCAGCGGCGGTCAGTATCTGTATTTCCGGGGAGACTACAAAACGTTCTTCCGCGAAGACAATCCACAACGCGCCGCGTTTGAAGAAATGCAGGACATTTTCAATAAAACCGAATCCGTCAATCTGCTGGTTGTCCCTGAGTCGGGCAACGTGTTTAACGCCGACACCTTAAACCTCATTCAGGCGCTGACAGAACGCGCCTGGCAAACGCCCTACTCGATTCGGGTGAACTCCGTCGCCAACTTTCAGCATACCTACTCCGAAGGCGATGACCTGATTGTCGATAAGCTCTATCCCGACTGGCAGTCCCTGTCAGAAGAACTCATAAAAAATATCGAAGCGGTTGCCTTAACCGAGCCCGATGTTGTTAACCGGCTGGTGTCACCCGACAGCCAGGTAGCTGTTATTAGCATAACGGTAAGGATGAGCGACGGTGACCAGACTAAAGAAGTCGCCGAGGTAGCCAGCTTTGTGAAAGCGCTGGCAGAAGACGTCGCCACAACTCACCCGGATCATAAAATTCACCTCACTGGCGTTGTGATGCTGAACGATGCATTTCAACTCGCCGCAAACGACGATGCCAGCACACTAGTGCCGGCAATGTTTATTATTATCATTGTGATGATAGGCGTACTATTGCGTTCGTTTTGGGCAGCACTCGCAACACTGCTCATTGTAGGCGCAACCATTGCAGCAACCATGGGATTTGCTGGCTGGGCGGGTTATTTCCTCAGTGTTTCAACCGTAAATGTTCCCACCATGGTGATGACCCTGGCCGTGGCTGACTGCGTTCATATCATTGCTTCCTGGTTTCAGCAGATGCGAGAAGGTCTTTCAAAACAAGATGCGCTGGCGCGAGCAGTCAACCTGAACAGAATGCCGGTCATCATTACCTCTGTTACCACGTCGATTGGTTTTTTAACGCTGAATTTCTCAGATGTTCCCATTCTGGCCGACCTGGGTAACCTGACAGCAATTGGCGTCATGTTAGCCTGTTTACTGGCGCTTACACTGTTGCCGGCCATATTGTCGTTAATGCCCGTTACGCCGCCGGCAAAAACCACCTCGCGACTGTCTTCCTCATTAACGTCGTTGGGCGATTGGGTTATTACCTATTACCGTCGAATCCTGCCGTACAGTGCGATTGTGTTTGTGACGGCGTTGATATTGGCATCCACCAATCAGTTAAATGACATCGCCATTAAGTACTTTAGTCAGGACAACACGTTCAGGCAGGCGGCAGATTACCAGTCAGCGCATTTAAGTGGCCTGGCGACCATCGACTTCGCTATTTATACCGATGAAATGTCGGGTATTAATGATCCGGAAGTGCTGACCTCCGTTGCTGCCTTTACTGAATGGTTGCGCGTGCAACCTGAGGTCGACCACGTGTCCTCAATTGCCGATACTTATAAAAAGCTCAATAAGAACATGAACTTCGATAATCCGGATTATTATCGGTTACCCATGGACCCCGAGCTGGCTGCGCAGTATCTGTTATTGTTTGAAATGTCCTTGCCCTATGGTCTGGACTTAAACAACCAAATCGACATGGACAAAGCTGCCACCCGCATTAGTGTTACGCTTGATAACCTGGGCAGTAAAGAATTAACCGCCTTTGAGCAGCGCGCATACCGGTTCTTTAATAAACTGTCGCCTGACTTACGCATCACCGCAGCAAGCCCAGCCCTCATGTTTGCGCATATTGGCGAAGCCAATATGCAAAGTATGCTGAAAGGTTCTCTGTTAGCGCTTGTGCTGATTTCCTTTTTGCTGATATTTGCGCTCAAATCACTGAAGCTAGGCTTAATCAGTCTGGTACCCAACTTACTTCCCGCTGGCCTGGGCTTTGGTATATGGGCCATGATATCGGGCGAAATCAATATGGCGCTGTCGGTGGTGCTTAGTATGACATTGGGGATCATTGTAGATGATACAGTGCATTACCTAAGTAAATACAAGGCAGCGCGGGAACAAGGTAAAACTGCCAAAGAAGCGAATCAGTATGCCTTCAAAACCATCGGTCAGGCACTTGTTGTGACCACCAGCGTACTGGCAATTGGTTTCGGGGTGTTGAGCTTGTCCAGCTTTGCGTTAAATTCAGATATGGGTCTGTTAACCGCTATTATTCTGGTAAGTGCACTGGTGATTGACTTGTTGTTTCTGCCGGCGTTTCTGTTATGGCTGGATAAACCGACAGACACAGCAGAAACGGCGACTGAATAAATTCTCTACGAATACGCCGACGAGTGTTCAGGCCAAATTTCGTATATTGGAGAATATCGATACGATACGCGCAGCGCGTTTGAGGTTTGCCAGATCCTGATCGCTCCACTCGACTATGTGGCCGACACTCTCGCAACAGATAATGCCAAATGGCGCAAAGTCGTTACTGAAAATATAATCCAGCAACGAATACACATTTACCGCCGGAAAGTACGCTTTGTTAAAGCACATGGTATGGGGGTGATTTCGGGCATCAGGTGCTCTGATAACGTCAGATTCCAGGATGGCGTTGAAATACTCAGGGTAATCTTCTGCCGATAACACCACGCCCTCAGGCTCAGAAAACTCACCGTCAGCCATCATAGCAATACAATTTATTGCCGTTTTATTTTCGTCGAACTTCCACAGACTTACCCGGTTTGCGCCTTCAATGGTATCGCCAATGGCGTAGCACACCATTTTGAGCTGCTTGGACTGGTCCAAATCTGGGTTCGATAAATTGATACTAAGCTGCGTAAGTGAATCGATATCCATAAAAAAACGACTACATATAGAAGAACTGGAAAGATGATTTCAGTATAGCAGGTAAGACTGCATCAACCAGCCGGACCTACCATACAAAAAAAAGCCCGCATGGGATGCGGGCAAAGTGTGGTTTACACATGAGGAAAGAAACACTGAAAAACAAATATTAATTACTGAGTTCACCCGAGGCCGATTCAATGTGCGCCCGAACAAACCACTGGAACTGCTCTAACTGAGCCAACTGACCGGTGATCATATCTTCAGAAACCGGGTCCAGTTCACCCAATGTCTCGATGGCTTTGCGATGATCTTTATTCACACCTGTGTACACTTTATCAAGTGCCGCCAGGTGGTCAGTCACTAGCCCTTTGCCAATTGCATAGTCGTCCCAGCTACGACGCTCAACAATAGATTGCGGAGTGCCTACCGGTACGCCGCCTAATGTAGCAATGCGTTCAGCAATGGTGTCTGTCATTTCGCGCACTGCCTCAACCTGAGGATCAAGCATTTCGTGCACGCCAATAAAATTCGGACCCACCACATTCCAATGAATGTGCTTAAGGGTTAGCTGCAAATCGATAAGTGCGACCATACGATCGTCCAGTACAGAGATAGTGTCCTGCGCGGCATTGTCCTTGATGCCTGGGGCAGTAAATTGTGCAATTTTCGCGTTAGTCATAAATACTCCTGTACGTTAACTAAGGCTGAGTACGTTCAACCTCAAATGAATACACAAAAGGTATTGCACAGCGCGTGCCGAAATATAGAAATGCGCACCAGCCCTTAAAGAATAGGGGATACAGGGAAGAACGAGTAAATTAGCAAGGGTAATACAAGCCCTCCGAACGAAGTAAAGAATACAGAGGATTGTAAATTCTTCAGAGTCGGCTGGGGTTTGAATCAGTCAGAGAGGAAGAGAATGATGCACTTGTATTCAATCTGAGACTCCGCAAATGATGAATGGCAGAAAAGAGCGAATAGCAGACATCTAATCATTCCCACTAAAACACATCATATGGTTTTCAAAGAGTAACACTCAAATCATTTATTGGAAATTAGCTATTAATCAGGTGTCAGGTAATTGAGCTCACATAATCAATTGAAAATTTAAGTCCAATCTAAGACCTAGCAAAAAAAGAATGCACAAAGATGCAAATTAAATATATATGCTGATGTGATTAATGGAAATCCATTAAGTTCATGTCACCATCGTGCAGTTGAAAAAATAATCGATTTATCTTGACTATTAATACTACAGATGTAATAAATTAATTTACTACAGCTGTAATAGTTAAGGTGAGAGCTAATGCAATCAAAAATTGATATCTCTGAGGCGGAGTATGAGGTGATGCTTGTCCTGTGGAATAAGCCTGAACTGACGTCGAAATTGATACTGGAAAATCTCGATAAAGCATGGCAACTCACTACGCTAAATACGCTGCTAAACAGGCTGGTGAAAAAGCAGGTAGTGGCTTATACAAAATCGGGCCGCGAATATATTTACCATCCCTTGGTTGCAAAAGAACACTATGTCGAGCAGGAAAGTCAGGATTTTGTGCAAAAGCTCTTCGGCGGCAGTTTATCGCCATTAGTCGCCCACTTTTCCAAATCGCAAAAGTTGCAGCAAAAGGATATTGATGCATTAAAAAAACTCATTGAGGAGTGGGAAGATGACAATGATTAACTTTGTTTTCGCGTTAGTAATGCCGTTATCACTGCTTTTAACGATAATACTGTTCATAAGAATTCCGCTATACCGTTATTTTGGAGCGAAGCAAGCATACCAATTATGGTTTGCCGTACCACTTTTCATCGTTTACTGGTTCTTACCTAATAACGTAAAAACCACGATAGTCGTTGAAGTACCAGAGTTGCTGGTTTCCGGTTTGGGACAACAACAGCAAAGCGAGGCATTGCAACGCAGCGGTGAGGTTCTTGGGGCGATATATCTGGCTGGTGCTACGCTTGGTTTTGCGGCAATTATCATAGGTTCATATCGCGTGTATCAGCGCACTAAAAGTGCGGTTTCGGCAACACTAAGTGCTCCGGTTGCCCCCGATAAAATTCCTGTTTACTTGGCTGATATTGCAGCGCCAATGTTAATGGGAGTTGTTAAGCCTGCCATTTATGTGCCACTCCAATTTATAACCCGATATAGTCCTGCTCAACAGCATTTGATTATTCAACACGAGCTTTATCATAATCGCCGCAGGGATATTGTATGGAATATCATTGCGACTTCTGTGACCGTTTTATTTTGGTTCAATCCTCTTATATGGCTCAGCTATCTCTATTTTCGCCACGACCAGGAGCTATCCTGTGATCAGAACGTGTTAGATGGCGCCTCTGTTGAACACCGAAAAGAATATGCCAAAGCAGTTCTGGCATCCCACAACCCGTCACAAATGGCGGTAATACATAACTGTTTTGGAAGAAAAGGAACGACATCTATGATGACACAACGAATCAGTAATATGGCCAGCCCTGGTCGCTACAACAAGCTGTTAGCTTGCGTAATGTTATTGGGATTAACTGCGCTTGCAGCAACCCAGGTTACCGCGCGGGCATCAGATACTAATCAGCCAGCTTCTAAAGAGGCCCTTAAACTACATAATCCTATTGTCAGAATTAAGCCCGCTTATCCTGCTGATGCTAAAGCGCAAGGGGTCGAAGGAGCTGTAGTCCTTGAATATGGAATTACACCTAACGGTACAGTTGAAAATATCCGAGTCATAGAGTCAATACCTGCCGGCGTGTTTGACGACTCAGCGAAGCTAGCGTTAGCACAATGGCGGTTTGTTCCGCACGAACTAGAAGGTGTGGTCGGTACAAAAAAGATAACTTTTAAACTTTAGTCTTATTAATATTTAACATAAAAAGGCGCCGGATGGTGCCTTTTTGCAATGTGGTGAGCTAGCTGGGCTTTATCAAAATCACGGCTTTTTAACCATTTACAACTTCGGCAGCGGCTGTTTAAGACTCCAATGAGTGAATAGCGGAAGAATACAGCTTGCGGTTTAGATAAAGGTTAATTGCCCAGAGCGGACCTTTTATACTCATAATTGAATCCCATCAAATTGGCTGACATTAAACAGATATATTTATTCCGGAACTACGGTGAATTCTCTATAATTAGATATTATGTG
>MDTG01042701.1_pt1 | contig 42772 bp, 40 predicted proteins | sample 811421 | NCBI WGS metagenome assembly MDTG01 (sample SAMN05326645, study PRJNA326480) | marine metagenome | isolation source: seawater | place: Pacific Ocean: South East | collected 2011 | reverse complement strand
TTTAAAGGAGAAGAAATGGTTATCAGATGAGCGCTTAGTCTCCTCATTCTTAAATTCAAAAGGACAGCTTTATGGTGAGAAAAGGATATGGCTGGAATTAAAAAAGCTGGGTATTGGTGAAAGTTTAATTGAAAAAATGCTTGAAACTACAGAAGGTCGCGATGCTGACAAAGCGAGAGTATTGTTAGGAAGAAAATTCAAAGGAAAAGCTAATTCAATTAAAGAAAAAGTAAAACGTAGAGATTATCTGATGAGGAGAGGTTTTTCATATGGTGTTTGTAATAAGCTCGTCTTACAAGATGAATAGCTAAATTAGATACAGATGAATATACATGAGTATCAAGGTAAACAAATCCTGAAACGTTACGACGTCGATGTGCCAGTTGGGCAAACAGTTTTTAGTATTCAAGAAGGGATTGATCTTAACGAAAAGCTACCTAAATTCCCATTAGTTTTAAAGGCTCAGATACACTCCGGAGGAAGAGGAAATGCAGGAGGGATAAAATTCGTTAACAGTCGGACCGAATATGAAAGTAGCCTTCAAGAACTATTTGAGAAAAAAATATTTACAAAACAGAGTAGAGGCGAGGGTAGGACTTCAAGAGCCGTATTGATTGAGGAGAGATGTCAAAGTATTAGAGATTTTTACTTTGGAATTATAGTTGACCGTAACCTTCAAAAAGTGTGTATCTTACTATCAGACAGAGGGGGGGTTAATATAGAGGAGACAGTTTATCAGAGTGAGATAAAGAAGATCTTTATAAACTGTGATGAGGGTGTTGATGAATCCAGATTCAGTGCGGTTTTTGACCAACTGGGACTTGAGTTATTGATTAGGAAGAAGTTTTCCAATTTAATTCGTAATTTGTATAACGCTTTTTTTGAGTTGGACGCAACTATGATAGAGATTAATCCTCTTGTGCAGATTGATGAAAGTAACCTAATTGCTTTAGATTCAAAATGGAACTTTGACCCAAATGGATTGAAGCGACAGCCGGATATACTTTCTATGCGAGATACGAAAGAGGAGGAAATATTAGAGATTGAATCGGCAAAATATAATCTTTCATACATAAAGCTAGATGGCAATATTGGTTGTATGGTTAATGGGGCTGGGTTGGCGATGGCTACAATGGATATTATCAAATTAATGGGAGGAAACCCAGCAAATTTTTTAGATGTTGGGGGAGGGGCATCTGTAGAAAAAGTTTCAAAGGCGTTTGAAATCCTAGTAAGTAATCCGACAGTTAAGGTTGTTTTGATTAATATTTTCGGTGGAATAATGAGATGTGATTACGTCGCACAAGGGGTTGTAAATGCTCTGCAGAATATTTCCGAAAAAGTTCCAATCATTGCAAGAATAAAGGGGTTTAAAGAAGATGAGGCAAAAAGAATTATCAAGGAATCTAGGTTAGCGATGATGTTTGTGGATGACTTAGAAGATGCTGTCAACGTTGCTGTTAGGCAAGCACAAGACAATTAAATGGGTATCTTGCTTGATGCTAATTCTCGAGTTCTGACACAAGGTGTCACTGGAAAGGTTGGAAGTTATCATACTCTTCGTTGCCTAAACTATTGTAAAGGTAGAGATTGCTTCGTTGGAGGCGTCAATCCAAAGCGAGGAGGCGAAACATTTGAGGACATGAGAATATATTCCTCAGTTGCTGAGGCGAAGGCTGAAACTAATGCGAATGTTTCTGTATTGTACGTTCCTCCTCTATTCGCTGCGGAAGCAATTATTGAGGCTGCGCAAGCAAAAATTAAATTAATAGTTTGTATAACTGAGGGTATTCCGATTAATGATATGCTACGGGCTCGAACCTTCATCCGTAATAATGAACCGGACTCTATTCTTCTGGGACCGAACTGCCCTGGATTGATTACTCCAGGCATCTTAAAGGTCGGAATAATGCCAGAAGCAATTCATACCCCTGGAAGGATAGGAATAGTTTCAAGGTCCGGGACGCTTACGTATGAAGCAGTAGCTCAAGTAACTGAAATTGGTATGGGCCAATCAACGGCAGTCGGTATCGGTGGCGACCCGATAAATGGTCTTAAACATATTGATGTTTTAAAAATGTTTAATGCGGACGATGGCACAGATGCTGTAATAATGATAGGGGAAATCGGAGGAGATGATGAAATTGTTGCAGCGGAATGGGCAAAAGACCACATGAGAAAACCAATAATCGGATTCATTGCTGGGATGTCAGCTCCAGAGGGAAAAAGAATGGGTCATGCTGGAGCCTTAATAAGCAAAAGTAGTGAAAAGGCTGATGCGAAGCTCGGAGCAATGGAGTCCGCTGGGATTATTGTTACGAAAAATCCAGCTCGCCTCGGAATAACGCTAAAACAATCTCTATAGAAAGGTAGTTTTAATGTTTCTAAAGATTATGTTCACTGTAGCGATTGTCGCCTTATCAATTGGTCTGTATTTAAGATATTAGAGACTATTATTAGAGTTGATAATTTCAATGTTGTCGATGAGTCTTACGTTACTGAGTCTAGCGGCGGCTAAAATTATTAATTCTTTCCATTCCTTTTTCGGATAATTTGGTTGGAGAAGAACCTCTTTATTTATTATACTCACATAATCGCACTGCCATCCCCGGGAGTTCAGTCTACTTTCACCATTTCTTTCAAGTTGATTTAAAAAATTTAAGTCGAAGCGCTCCGACTCCTTACTCTGTAAAATTTTGTGCCTTATATCAATAAGTATTTCGTACATTAAATTTGCTTCTGGTCGCACGGAAGAATTTAAATGAGCGTTCCTCGAGGATAATGCTAGTCCGTCAAAGTCCCTAATCGTTTCTCCCAATACTATAACGATTCCGGTGGAAAACTGCGCGCAAAGTTTTTTAATCATAAATGCCTGCTGATAATCTTTTTTTCCAAAAAGAGCGATATCAGGCTTTATGAGAAAAAAAAATTTCATTACAATCGTAGCAACCATAGAAAAAAAAGGACCTCGAAATTCTCCCTCCAGATATTTAGAGATGTACCCTGGAACCTCAATGAAAAAATTTTGCTCGTTAGGGTACATCAGTTCTGCTGACGGAACGAATGCTATATCCGTTTTACTTCGCTCTAATTTTTTCAAATCATCTTCTAGAGTTCTGGGATACGATACGAAGTCAGCTTCTTCATCAAACTGAGACTGGTTCACAAAGATAGTACATACAACGGTGTCAGCACATTCTTTTCCTTGCTTAACAAGCGACAAATGCCCGTCATGGAGATTTCCCATCGTAGGGACTAAGGCCACTTTCCCTCGATTTCTTAACTCGTGCTGCAATGTCTTTAAATCAAAAATTATTTTCATCACTTAAATTGCGTTAAAAAAAGTCCTTCGCCCTTTGAAATTATCCAGTTGCTTAATAAGTAACTCAAAATGGCCTGCTTCATTAATCGGGTCTAAATGTGTAGTGTTAATAATTAGAACTGGTGCATATTCATAGGAATAAAAAAATCTGTTATAAGCGTTACTAAGATTAACGATGTATTCTAATGAAATATCAAGCTCCATTGCTATCCCGCGTTTTCTGATTCTTTCTATAAGCGTTTCCGGTTCTGCTTGTAAGTATATAACTAAATCGGGTTGACAAATCTGACCAGCTTGATTTTCATAGATTTTCCTATAAAGACTCATTTCTAATTCGTTCAATGTGAGCCCCGCAAAGATGGTATCTTTTTCTAACATAAAGTCAGAAATTATATTAGCCTCAAATAGATCAACCTGAGATATCTCGGTTAATTGATCAAGTCGTTGAAACAAGAAAAACAATTGTGTTGGTAAGGCATACTTCTCATTATCTGCGTAGAATTTTTTCAGATATGGATTTTCTGATGCTTTCTCAAGAACAGTTGAAAGACGATACTTTTTTGCAATCTTTTTCGTTAGTGAGGTTTTTCCGACGCCAATTGGTCCCTCTATAACGATATTTTTATATTTTTTTACCCAACTTTCGCTTGTCATAATTATAGGTTAATTGATGGAACCCTTCTTCTTCCTTTTCCGCCTTCTACCGGACTTATATATTCCAGCCTTATTCTTCATTGTACTAAGCATACAAGCTTTTTTGTTATCGGGGGATGAGGAAAATTCCTTCCACCACATCACAGATTCCATTTCTACTTCATTTAATTTCACTCTTAGTTCAAAGAGCTTTAATGCGCTAGGAAATCGCAAGTGTTTTACTAGTGAAAACGGTGATTTGCCAAAAAACTTACTAAACCGTACTTGCAGCATACATAATTCTTTAACTCCAGCAAGATGTTTTCGTTGGAAATAAAAATTCTGTGAAATATCATAAAACACTTCATTGACCGCTTTTTGCATTGCCACATACTCAGATATCTCGCTATTTAAGAAATCTGTCCTTCGTTCATTTATTTTTTCCCAAAACAGCACCGTAAAAATGAAGCTTAATGAAATTTTCTTGTTTCTATTAACCCTTTCATCTAAATTTTTTAGAGCAGTATAGAGAAAACCATTTTTTGTTAGCGTTTTAGATCCCTTTTTTTTTTCCATAAGACAAACACCGAGATTAGGAAAAATAAAGTCTTGTAGTTCCATTTCCAGGATGTAATTAAACCCCTGGAGGGATCTCCCGCTTACAAATAATTTTAGTAGATCGTCTGATAATCGTGCTTTTGGAACGTTCTGGAGTAAATTGCCTCCTTTTTTCATCTCCTTTTTTAAATTATTTGGTATCAGTAAATTTAGTTTTGCTGCTAACCGAATTATTCTGATTATTCTAATTGGATCTTCGATAAGTCTTTTTCTACTGTTTCCTATAATTACGATTTCTCTTTTGTTAAGGTCCGAAATACCGTTATGGTAGTCGAGTACCTTTTCAGCTATCGGATCATAGTAAAGTGAATTTATCGTCAGATCTCGTCTTTCAACATCCTCCTCAATATTCCCAAAAACGTTATCTCGTAAAAGTCGGCCATGCCGATCATACTCATTTGCTATGTTCCGTTTCCTGAAAGTAGATACTTCTATTGTTTCTCCTCCAATATACACATGCACAATGCGAAACCTTCGCCCAATAATCCTTGCCCTATTAAATAATTCCTTTACTTCGGCTGGCTTTGCATTAGTAACAATATCGAAATCCTTAGGTTTTACATTTAATAACAAGTCTCTTACAGCGCCCCCAACAATAAAACCATCCCATCCTGATTTCTGAAGCTTCTTTATAACGGTCATAGCTGGGTTTGAAATTGCCTTCCGTGTTAAATTGAGTGTTGAGCTTTTTATCGCTAAAAACTCTCTTTTGTTAAAGATTGCAAAGAATTTTTTAAGCATTATCAAAAATATTGATGACTGGCCAACCTTGATTTTTTGCATGATCTGACAAAGTATCGTCTGCATTTGTTGCTACAGGATTTGTTACCACCTCCAGCAGGGGTATATCGTTTACTGAGTCGGAATAAAAAAAAGTTTTTTCGAAGTCACTTAAAGTTAACTGAAGATCTGCTAGCCATTCCTTTACCCTTATTACTTTACCTTTCTGGAAGCTTGCAACACCGCACGAACGCCCTGTAAATTCACCTTTGCGGTCTTTTTCGACCATGGTCGCGATTAATTTATGAAATCCAAATATTTGAGCAACCGGTTCTGTAATAAATTCATTTGTCGCAGTTACTAATGCGCAAAGATGACCTGAACTCAAATGTGAATTAACTAAATCTAAAGCTCCTTGAAAGATTATCGGTCGAATTTTTTTATTAATGAATTCCTGTCGTAAACTTAACAAAGTCGATTTTTTTATTGTCTTTAATGGCCTCAGTTGATAAGCTAAGAATTCATTTAAATTGAGGGTACCACTTTTATATTCTTCAAAAAACTTATCGCTTAACCGTGTATTTACCTTTTCTATCTGCTTTTTCTCAACTAAAAAGTTTGTCCACAAAAGGTCACTATCTGCTGGAATTAATGTGTGATCCAAGTCAAACAATGCTAAATTAGTATGTTCCATTTTCTTCTAAAAATTCCTTAATTGACCTCAGGTTAATAGTTTTTTTTTGCTTTACTGCGACTTCATTAAGTTTATCTAGGATCAATCGTAATGTACCCAACTCACGGGGAAGATGGGTTAACATATAATTTATAAGACTATCATAGGCAGAACTGGATGCGCATTCTATCCACCCCAGGTTATGAATATGAACTCTTAAAGCGTTCTTCTTCTCTTCATCTGGCAACTCCTCTAATTTATATACCAGACCTTGCTTTAACCTGCTCACTAAGTCTTCTCTGAAGCAAAAGTCTTGAAGATCTGTTATGCTCACTTTACTTGTAAAAACGAACCTATTATTGGTCATATGTTGACCGATCAGTTCTTCAAACAACCTATTTTTTAACTTTTCGTCCGCGGCCTCAATATTGTCAAGATAAAAAAAATAATTATTTTTTTTTGGTAGCGAGTATTTGTATTTCTCAATATCTATATACTTTGAGTTTGTGTCATTAGACGCCTGCCAGGACCGTAGCCAAAACGTCTTGCCCGATCCTTTTCTCCCCCACAAATAAAAGGTTTTGGAGGATTGCTTTTTAAGCATGTTAAACCTTTTTAGAGCTTCCAGAGTGTTTTCATTTGTTTTTGTAATTCCTTGTTTTAATGAAAATTTTTTGGAAGTGTCCAAATTGAGAGTAAATTGTAATAATTTATCTTTTGACTTAAATAACTGCATATCAGTTAAACTATACCAAGTAAAATTTAGTTGAGCATCAACTTGAAAAAAAAAGGTATCACATATAAAGATGCTGGGGTAGATATAGTAGCTGGGGATAGTTTAGTAAGCAAAATAAAACCTTTTGCAGAAAAAACTAAGCGTCCAGAGGTTTTAGATAGCATTGGGGGATTTGCTGGCTTATTTGCTCTGGGAGGAGGGTATAAACACCCTACGCTAGTATCTTCGACGGATGGCGTTGGAACAAAGTTAACAATTGCCTTAAATGCTGGGCAACACTCAAGTATTGGTATCGACCTTGTTGCAATGTGCGTAAATGATATTCTGGTGGTGGGAGCTGAGCCTTTGTTTTTTTTGGACTATCTTGCGTGTGGGAAACTGTCCGTACGAACTGCTTCAGAAATTATTGAGGGAATATCTAAGGGATGTACTTTGGCCAATTGTACTTTGCTGGGGGGAGAAACAGCAGAGATGCCAGGCATGTACGAACCTGGGGGATACGATTTGGCAGGGTTTACGGTCGGAATCGTTGAAAAAGAGAATATTATTGATGGAGCTAATGTGCGTGAGGGAGATGTTGTTTTAGGAATAACTTCAAGTGGTTTGCACAGTAATGGATATTCCTTAGTTAGATTAATACTAGAAAAGGTGTTTGGACCTAATTATTTAGACCTAACTCTGAGTTATAAAATTGCTAGCGAGTCTGATTCATTATTTGAATTAATCATGCGACCGACTAAAATTTATGTAAATTGCATCTATCATCTTTTAAAAGAGGCATTTTCAAAGGTTCATGCAATAGCCCACATTACTGGAGGTGGGCCGATGGGAAATATTATTAGATCAATACCTCAGCAATACAAGTGTGTATTAGAAGCCTCAAATTTTCCTATTCCCCCTGTTATGGAATGGCTTAGAGAAGAGGGAAATTTAAGTAACGAAGAGTTTTTTAGAGTGTTCAACGGAGGCATTGGAATGACATTGGTAGTAGAAAAGGATGCAGTTGAACAGGTGTCATCTCTGATAAAGAAGTCGGGAGAACAAGTTGTTTATTTGGGGGTTGTAAGGTCAAGATCAGCACTTGAATCCCAGATAGAAATTAGTTGAGATAATGGTTTGGAATGAACTTCTATCGTTGTTAAATTCCTCAATTTCGAAAGCCATGTTAACTGGTGTTTGGCAAGCCGGCGAGTAGCGAATTCAGTTTGGTTGATGAATTGATCAAATGTGCTTTTGCCGTCAATATAATCCATCGCCTGTCTAACGCCGACCAGTCGTCCACAGGGATTTTTACGAGTAACACCTTCATCTTTTTTTAGCTTAGTGACTTCTTCCAACATTCCATTTTTGATCATATGGTTTAACCTGTTTTTTATATTATCTCTTAGTATTTGCCGAGACTCGGGAATTACTGCGACGATATGTAATTTTTCATCAAGTCCTTCGTAATTCGGTAGCTTTTGCCAAGACGACAATGTCCTACCGGTATAGTGCCAAACCGACAGTTGCCGAACTATTCTTTGAGAATCATTTTTACTTATTCTATGTGCAGCATCTGGGTCAATTTCGACAAGCTCCTCATGCATACGGTTCCAACCTAGTTTTTTGCCTATATCTTCAATCTTCGATTTTTCCTTGGAGGGAATTTCAGGAACGGTTGCAATCCCATGGATAAGTCTTTGAAGATACATCATAGTGCCACCGACTATCAAAGGGGTACCACCTTCTCTAATTACTTTTTTGATAATTTTTTTTGTATCTCTGAGAAATCCAGCCGCAGAATATGTCTCTGTGGGATGACAAATATCTATTAAGTGGTGGGGGATTTCTTGACGATCTATTTTTGATGGCTTTGCCGATGCAATATCTACCCCTTTATATATCTGAGCTGAATCCATACTAATGATCTCAAAGTTTTTTTGTTTTTTTGTTCTGCAGAGATGCATAGCTAGTTCCGACTTTCCACTCGCGGTTGGTCCTGTTATACATAAAATTTTATCTAACATTATCTACTTACCCCTAGAAAAGAGTTTGTCTAATGTTTCCATTGAAAGCTCCGTCCAGGTCGGTCTTCCATGATTACAAATTCCCCCATTGTTGACACTCTCGATTCTTCTCAAAATATATTCCATTTCGGCAAGTGTTAACTTTTGATTCGCTTTTATTGCAGATTTACATGCTATATTTCCTAATATTTCATCAATACTCTCAACGACATTACATATATTTCCGTGAGATAAAATTCCGTCTGCTATCTCCCGTAAGGCGATTGCATGTTTTCTTCCAACTAGAATCTCGGGTATACCTTCTATCACAAGCGTTGTCTCATTCATGACTTTTACTTGAAAACCATAGTTATTAATAATTTCAATACGGTTTTTTATTGAGGGAAGCGCTATTTCATTAAATTCAATACATTCAGGAATACTTAATTTTTGACAACGAAGGTTATCATTTTTTTTTAAGTCTTCCAATAATATTCTTTCGTGCGCTGCGTGAGCGTCAACAATAATTAATCCACGGACATTTTGCGCCAAAATATAGATATTGTTGAGGTGACAAATAGGGTGGCCGAGCCCACTTCCTGCATTATCATGATTAGGTTTTTCAAAGAGTGACAACTCAGTAAATCTCTGCTCTAGTTTTGGAAACCCGTCTTGATTTTGGTTTTGGTCAAAACCAGATAGACTCTTACTTACTATACTATCGTTATGTTTTAGACTCGTCTCCGAAAACGTTAGTTCATTTTTCCTTCCTCTTAAGTCGTTTGTTGAGAGTGCTCTGCATAAGATTCTGTATACGGCGTTGTACACAACGTTATTATTCCGAAAATGTACTTCTTTCTTTCCGGGGTGGACATTAAAATTAATATATTCGTTGCGCATGGCTATAAATAGAAGTAAGTATGGCGTGTGTAATTCATGGACTCGATTCTTAAAAGCGTTCTTAATAGCATATGAAATGGTGACATTTTTTATTGGTCTATTATTCACATAAAAGAAATGAGGAGGTTTTTTAACGACTTCCTGACTGGCTGAGATGTATAATTCAATATCCAGTTCCCCAAACCTTTCAGAGTAAACTACCACTTGTTCTTCAGATAAACCGAAAACATTCGCGAATCTAGCAAGTCCCGATGATTTCTTAAGAGATGTAACCTCTATACCTTGATGAGATAAACTAAATTCCACATCCGGATACACCAGGCTGAGCTGGGTAAAAATAGATTGACAGTGTTTAAATTCAGTTCTGTTATTTTTTAAGAACCTTTTCCTTGCAGGCAAATTGTGAAAAAGATTCTCGACAACTATGTCAGTTCCATTATCTCCAGGAGAGGAATAGATCTCCCAGCTACCACTCGGTTTTACCAACTCATATCCTTTTTCGGCAAACTGTACTTTAGACCGAATCTTTATATTTGCTACAGATGATATTGCTGCTAAAGCCTCGCCACGAAATCCGTGGCTTAAACAGTTCTCAAAGTCCTCTTGTGTCGAAATCTTACTTGTCGCATGATTTTCAATCGCAAGAAGCAAATCATTTTTTTCAATTCCAAAGCCGTTGTCCGTGACCAATATCGATTTTGAGCCTCCATCTATAAGTTTTACTGAGATATTACCCGCTCCGGCGTCAATTGAGTTTTCTATCAACTCTTTTACTATTGAGGCCGGCCTTTCCACTATTTCACCTGCGGCGATTTGATCAATTAATTTTTGAGATAGCTTATTAATTTTCATTATGTTAAAGTCTCAGCCGACTATTGCTTATAAAAGTCAAAATCCCATTATTTAGTGCACTTGCAATTTTTTCTTGATGAAAGGAATTTTTCAATCTTGCCTCCTCGCGTGGATTACTTATAAAAGCCGTTTCAACAAGTATCGATGGTATGTCTGGATTTTTCAAAACAGCAAAACCAGCACCCTCAACTGTTTTCTTGTGCAGACGACTTATGTTGGCAAGTTCATTAAGGACTTCTTTTCCTAAAAATGAGGAATTCTTGATTTGGGCAGATGTGGACATGTTAAATATTGTCTTCGCAATCTCACTGTTTTTGTTGACTATCTCCCCGCCCACCAAATCTGCTAGATTTTCCTTGTTAGCTAACCATCTTGCAGCCTCGCTTGATGCGCCTTTATCGGACAAGATATATACGCTTGCTCCCCTGGCGTCAGGTCTCACCCAGGCATCCGCATGGATAGAAACAAAAACACTCGCGTTAGCCCTTTTTGCTCTTTTTATCCTATTACGTAGAGACACAAAATAATCGTTATTTCTTGTTAGGTAAACTTTGAATCGGGGATTCTTTTCAATTTTCCTTTTAAGTCTTTTCGCTATCTCTAATACTACATCCTTCTCTTTAGTTCCTCTTCTCCCGATCGCCCCTGGATCTTCCCCCCCATGACCTGGATCAATTGCTATTGTGATACGCTTCTTAACTTCTTTTTGTAATCTTTTTCGTTCATTTAGCTTTTTGGCACTTTCGTATTCTTTTAAAAAACTAAGTAACCTATCCTTTGGTGTGTGCGGTATAAAATCGATTACTAATCGTTCCTTATAATGTGCGATGGAAGGTATTGATGAAATTCTTGCGCGTGTTAAGGGAGATGTGTAGAAGATTATTTTACTATGGTCTGCCTTTGAACTGACGACCGAGATTTTTTCTACAGGCGTATTTTTAAGATTAACTTTGATTAATTTACTTAAATTTTTTCTGTTAACTTTCACATGAAAAATATCAACAATGATTTTGTCAGGATTTTTTTCATTTGAGTATTTTATTTTTATATTTTTGTCCAAGTGTTCTATAGCTAGCCGGGTATATTCCTTGCTTGGCCAAATTCTCACAGCTATTATCTCAAATGCACAAGCCATCTTTGGCATAAGATTTAAAAAGTATAGTGCAAAGAGGTTTGTTATAAAATTTCGTCGATTTATCATTTAGTAATCACATTTGTTAAACATTTCTAATAGCTGAATTCTCTTCAAATACATCGACACATCCCGCTTTTTTTCCTCATGCTTGTAATTTCCTAGTGTGATGGTAAAGTGGATATCGGGGCATGGTAAGCCTTTCGCTTTTTCTGGCCATTCTAAAAAAACTAAATTATCATCTTCCTCAAATAATGATCGAATTTCTCCATGTTGCCATGCTGAGGGGTTTTCCATTCGAAATAAATCAACGTGACAAATTGTTTTTTTCTTTTTCCTGTAACACTCAATCATACTGAAACTTGGGCTTTTAATATTTTCTGTTATACCAATATTTTTTAATAGAATTCTAATATAAGATGTTTTTCCAGCTCCAATGCCTCCACTAAAATAGATATAATGTAATGCGTTGCTTTCAATCATATTTTGTAATTTCGATGCTATTATTTGAAAATCAGGTTCTCCTACCCCTTCAAATACCAGCTTGTTTTTTTTATCCATGATGTTATCTTAAACCGATGACGCAACTTATAAAATCCAAAATCGCAATCAGCGCAGAAATAAACCGAAAAATAGAAAAAGTTGGTTATGATTCAGGATTTTCAACCGTTAGCGTGATAGCGATAGATGAATTGAAGACCTTGACTAGTCTGCCACGTAATTACACTAAGTATTTGAATTCTAATATGGTCGGCGATATGACATATCTGAAAAAAAAACTCCGATACTTTCACAGGCCTAATGAAATTTTACCAAATGTTAAAAGTGCCATAGTTGTTGCAATGAACTATCTAAATCAAAGCAGCAAGCAAGATTGGCAGAAAGCCGAACTAAAAAAACTGGATTCTTCAGATACTGGATATGTCTCTATTTATGCACGAGGAAGAGATTACCATAAGGTTTTAAAAAAAAATTTAAAATCTTTTGCTAATAAAATATCAATGATAATTGGTGAATTTGGTCATAGAGCTTGTGTAGACACTGTACCGATTTTTGAAATAGAGTTGGCAGTGCTTGGGGGTATAGGTTGGAGAGGTAAAAATACGCTTCTTATCAACAAGGATAATGGGTCCATATTTTTTTTAGGAGTTTTACTCGTAGATTACCCGTTGCAGAGTAAGAAAAAAATCACAACCGACCACTGTGGAACATGTACAGCATGTTTAGACATCTGCCCAACCAAGGCTTTTTTAGGACCTTACAGGTTAAATCCTACTCGCTGCATTTCTTATCTCACAATTGAACATAAAGGTATAATTCCAACAGAGTTAAGACCGCTAATCGGTAATCGCATTTATGGTTGTGATGATTGCCAGCTTGTTTGTCCATGGAATAAATTTGCAAAAGTCGCCAAATTATCTGATTTTGATGTTCGTAATGGGTTGGACAACGCGGAACTTGTATATTTGTTTTCGTGGAGTGAGGCTGAATTTCGAGAGAGGCATGCGGGAAGCTCAATTCTAAGGATTGGTTATCAGCAGTGGCTTAGAAATATCGCGGTTGCTTTGGGCAACGCAGCCTCATCAAAAAATGGAAATAGGGATTCATCGGAAAATTACAAGGACGACTCGAAAGAAAAAATAATATTTCTTTTAAAAAAACGAATTTCTGAATCGAGTAATTTAGTTGGAGTTCATGCGTCTTGGGCATTGAGACAATATGATTCAAAGGTTTAACATAGACAACGAACTCGTGGACAAGTTTTGCAGCGTTTTGTCTTTAGAGTCCGGACTTTCAAGTAATACCGTGACGGCTTACCGCGGTGATATTATTGATTTCAATTTTTGGTTAGAGGAAAAAGAAATCATTGTGTCGGATGTTTCCGAGCCGTTAATCAATGAATATTTTAATCACGTAAAAAAGAGTTTAAAGGTATCCACGCTTAATAGAAAAATCTCTTCCATTAAAAAGTTTTATTTGTGGATGGTTCGAGAAAAGCACATGGAAATCAATCCATCAACAAAAGTCAAAGGATTAAAGTTGAGAGAGAAATTAGCATTTGTTTTGACTGAAGAGCAGTTGTCGCATTTATTCTCGCTGCCTAATACGGAGACAAACAACGGCTTGAGGGATAGAACAATACTGGAGTTAATGTATGCTTCAGGGTTGAGAGTATCTGAGCTTGTTGGGCTCGAATATACCGATTGTCTCCTTGCAGAAAAGGCAGTGTTAGTTTGGGGTAAAGGTAGAAAAGAACGCGTAGTACCTTTCGGCGAAGAGGCATTCTTTTGGATTCAAAAATATCTATCTCATTCTCGGCCGACGTTTCTAAAGAATAAATCGTCAGCTTCTTTTTTTGTCGGTAGAGGAGGAGGAAAGCTCACTAGACAATTTATATGGAAGTTGGTGCGGACGTTAGCGAAACAAATTGGTTTAGAAAATTACTGTACTCCTCATACGTTTAGGCATACTTTTGCAACTCATTTATTGAACAATGGCGCAGATTTGCGTAGCATTCAACTTCTTTTGGGTCACACCGATATATCAACAACACAAATTTATACTAAAATAGCATTAGATAACTTAAAAAGAATCTATGCTAAACATCATCCTAGGGCCTGAGTTATTGAAGTTTTAATAATAGCCATTTTTGTAAGCGCCGCTTATTTAATCGGATCAATGTCTTTTGCGATACTTGTGTCCAGGTTTCGTGGTGTTGCAGACCCACGAGAATACGGCTCTAAAAACCCTGGTGCTACGAATGTTTTCAGAAGCGGTGATCGAGTTGCCGGTTTGCTAACTTTTCTCGGTGATTTTGGTAAAGGTTATTTAAGTGTATTCGTTACTAATTCGACATCGGCACTATTGCTTGACGAGAAAAATGCCCTTCAGGTAATTATTTTTGTGTCTTTAGCAGTTGTTCTGGGACATATTTATCCTATCTTTCACGGTTTTAAAGGTGGTAAGGGAGTTGCAACAACTTTCGGTGTTTTGTTAGCTTTTTCCGTTGTTATTGGAGTAATCGCTGCGTTTATTTGGTTGGTATCTTTTTTTATAACCCGAGTTTCTGGATTTGCGGCCGTCTTGACAGCATTTTCCATCCCTATCCTTGCTTATTTTATAATCGATCTGGATTATTTCCATGACTTTTGGTTTGTTTACGGAATGATTTGTCTTCTTTCTATTTTACTTCTGTTGAGGCATTCAGATAATATTTATGCTTTAAAGAAAAAGTTTAGATTAACAAAACGGTGATTTTTGAGTCCCCGTCCCTAAACCCCACCTGGGTCTGACTTTCAAATCTTCAGGGTAACAATGCTCTTGAAAAATGCTTTTTACACCACCAGCCCAAGCGATCATCAAACCGTTATCCGTGCAAAGGTGTCTGGGCGGTATTCTTACTGAAACTTGCATCGACTGACAAAGTTTACGCAAGGTTTCTCTAATTTTTTTATTAGCTGCTACGCCACCTGAAACAACGAGAGACTTGACACCCGTTGCTACAATTGCATCCTTTATCTTTGAAGCCAGTACTGCGGATATAGTATGTTGCAGACTTGCAGCGATATCATTTTCCCATACATTTTCGTTCAAAGATTTTGACTTTATAATTTCACGGATTACTGCAGTTTTTAAACCCGAAAAGCTCAAATTCAATCCTTGTTTGTTTAACAGAGGCTTTGGAAAGTTGTATTTTTCAGGATTGCCCTGCTGAGCCAACTCCTCGATGATTGGGCCACCGGGATAACTATATCCTAATTCCTGGCTGACTTTATCAAACGTCTCCCCAATTGAATCGTCGATAGTTTCTCCTAGTAATTCATAGTTACCAATTTGCTTTGCCAAAATAATCTGTGTATGACCGCCGGAAATCAATAAGGTAAGAAACGGGAAATTTTTCTTCGGATATGATTTTGAGTTAATAAAAGCAGATAATATGTGACCTTCAAGATGGTTTACGGGGATTAAAGGTTTATTTACAGCCGCAGCCAAACCAGATGCGAAATTAAGCCCGGTTAGTAAAGAACCTTTAAGACCTGGTCCCGTCGTTACAGCGATCCTGGATAAACAATTGGGGGTTATGCCACTTTCAGTAAGAGCCTGGTTTGTCAAAGGTAGCAAAGAACGTAAATGTTCTCGAGACGCAAGTTCTGGGACAACACCCCCATACTCATTATGTAACTTTGTCTGGGAAGCTAATCTATTACTCAAGATATCCAGAGTGAGTTGCTCAGGGTCGTGGTAATTAACTGACGTTTTTATGATTGACACGCCGGTGTCATCACAACTTGTTTCAATCCCAAGAATCAGCTCTTCTTTTACCATACCGCTAGATTTGTCAATTATTGCAAAATTAGTTACTCTAATGCATACTATACCGTTTTTACATTATTGAGAGAGTTAAGGGGTGCTATGCCTGTAGTTAGATTAAAAGACAATGAGCCGTTTGAATCAGGAATGAGGCGGTTTAAACGCACGATTGAAAAAATAGGTTTGTTAACGGAGCTTAGGGCTCGTGAATTTTATGAAAAACCAACCGCTGAGCGAAAAAGGAAAAGAGCTGCTGCTGTAAAGCGCCATCACAAAAGGATTCGTTCGCAAATGATTCCTACCAGGAAATACTAGATAGGTTCTGATAATCGAAAGGTCGGGCAGGTTAAATGGTGTCTCCCGAATTTAAGGCAAATCTGCTAGAACGGGTTGATATAGTTTCCTTGATTGCCACCCAAATTGAGCTGAAATCAAAGGGCTCAAATCACTTAGGTTTGTGCCCCTTTCATAATGAAAAAACACCTTCTTTTAGTGTCAATTCGGCCAGACAGTTCTACTATTGTTTTGGATGCGGAGCAAAAGGTGATGCTATCCAATTTTTGATGGATTTCCATAGCATCAGTTTTATTGATGCTCTTAAGGAGTTATGCCAGAGGGCGGGCGTGCAGTTTCCAGACGAAAAGAAAAATCAGAGTTCTTCTTTAGCGTTGAAAAAACAACGGCAAATCCAATCAGACCAAAAAAAAATGTTGCTGGCTGCCGCTCGATTTTATAGGAAGAGGTTAGCGTTAAATCCAGCAGCAGTTGTTTATTTAAAAAATCGGGGTATTACGGGTGAAGTTGCCGCAAAATTTCACATTGGATTTGCTGAATCCTCGTGGGATAATTTGAGAGCTGTATTCAGCGAATATGAAGCCAATCCCGGTTTGTTTCGTGCGGGTTTAATTAAAAAGTCAGAGCTCAGTAACAAGGTATTCGATAGATTACGGAATCGGATTATATTTCCGATTTTTAATAAATCAGGTGAAGTTATTGCCTTTGGTGGAAGATCATTGGTTGATGATACCGAAGCACCAAAGTATCTAAATTCCCCCGAAACCGATTTATTTTCAAAAGGAAAAGAGCTTTATGGATTTTTTGATGCTCAACGACCCATTATTAAAAGCCGATGTGCGATAGTCGTTGAAGGGTATTTTGATGTTATTTCTTTGCACCAGGCTGGGTTTACCAACTCCGTAGGAACATTGGGAACTGCATTGTCACCGTCCCATTTTTCCCAATTGGAAAGAATAAGTTGTGAAATAATCTTTATGTTTGATGGGGATGATGCCGGAAAGCGTGCGGCCTGGAGGGCTGCTCAGATTGTTTTGAGTAATATGAGGCGGCAAGATATATTAGTCAACTTCGTTTTTCTGCCTGAAAACGAAGACCCGGACGCTTTTGTGCGGGGACAGGGTGCTGAAAAACTAAAAAAATTACTTAAAAGTGGTATTCCACTCTCGCAAATGGTTTTTCAAACTATTTCTCCCCAGCACCGGATTTCTTCTGTTGAAGGAAGGTCCAGCGCCATCGCCGAACTTAAAGAGTTGTTTAAATCAATGTCGGATAGTATTTTTAAACGACAGCTGGTTCAGGCTGCCGGAGAGCATTTATCTTGCTCGCTTGATGAATTTCAAATAGATGTACGCTCGGACAAGTATCTAGGAAAGGAGCCTAAAGCAACTGCTAAACGAAAATCTAAATTAGTTTCTTCTCCTGAAATGCAAATGTTGAAGGTTCTAGTCAGAGAGCCGGCAAATCTCACTTCAATAGCTTTAAAGGACCGAGGTTGGTTTTTAGAAGATTATGGGGAAATATTGACGTGGATTCAAGAAAATGATCTTGCCGGCGATAAAGAACATGGGGAAAGGATTTCGGACGACAAGCTTAGAGAAAATCTAAGACTTCCGAAAGGTATGTTGGGGGTTTTAGAAGAGGCTCTTAAAGTTGATCCCGTTTTGGACAAAATTTTCAAAGTAGAGGGAACTCTAAAAAAAGAGTTTGAATTTTTGTTTAAGACTTTGAAGATAGGATATCTTGAAACCAAAGCAAAATATTTGTCAGCTAACCCAGAGGATAAAATAGGCGAAATTCATGAAATAAGGCAAGAAATTTTGAGGTTAAAGAATGCTCAGGTCGAATAAACCTGGTATTCTAGTAGATTTTGTGCACAAACGAAAAAATCAGAGTCATTTAGTGATTCTTACTTATTATTTTTCTGTACCGTAAGTTACTTAAAATTTTAAATTATCGAAATTATGGAGTTACGATGCCGACAAGAGCGACAAAAACAACGAAGAGAACGGTGAAAGCAAAGAAACCTGCCAAAGCCCTGAAATTAAAACCAAAAACAAAAAAGAAAGTTTCGACCACTACTTCTAGTGCAAAAAGAAAGCCTGGGAAAAAGCGGGCAATTTCGAGCACCAAGAATAAATCAAAAAATGCTCAAAAGTCCACTGCTAAGAGGGTAGTAAAGCCAAAAACGAAAAAGTTAGTAGCTGCGAAAAAGGGCGCAGTTAAGAAAAAATCGGTTATTGCTAAAAAGAAAACTGTCGTTAGTAAAAAGAAAACGGTTGCTGATAAAAAGAAATCGGTTGTTAATAAAAAAGTTGACGCTTCTTCCATAAAAAAGAAAAAACCCAGGGGGCGAACAAAGGCCACTGATTCAGACAGAAAGAATGTTGCCATGCGCAACACCGCTGGTGCCTCTAGCTCTCCACGAAGTCAAAAAAATAAAAAGAAAGTAGAAAAATCAGTTAAACATGAAAAAAAATCCACCTCTACATCAAGCCAAATCAGTATCGAGGGAAACGATAAGGAACAATTGGCCTCGAAAAAAAGAAGAGGAAGAAAGCCTAAGAAATCCTCCCTTACTTTAATTGGAAAGACTGGAAAAGTTAGTGGAGAGAAAACCAAAGCAAAGCGAAGAGGAAGGAGATCCAGAGACCGCAAGCTGATGGAGTTTATGCCGAGTGGGCCGCTTACTGATGAAGAAATTGAGGCGAGAAAAGCAAGACTGAAAACGCTTATTTTGCTAGGTAAAGAAAGGGGCTACCTGACGCACGGCGAAATTAACGATCACCTTCCAGACATACAGCTGGATAGCGACCAAATGGAATCGATTGTGATTACTTTCAACGAATGGAATATTGCTGTGTATGAACATACACCTGACACAGAGGCGTTACTTCTTTCCGGTGATTCGACTGCCTCCGACGGTGAAGACGCTGAAGAGGAGGCTGAGGCAGCTCTAAATACGGTTGTGGATTCTGAGTTTGGGCGAACTACCGACCCAGTGAGAATGTATATGCGAGAAATGGGTTCCGTTCAGCTGTTGACAAGGGAAGGTGAAATCGTTATCGCGAAAAAAATAGAGGCAGGTTTCAGGGAAATTTTGGTTGCTCTTGCTTGTTGTCCAGTTACTATTAATGAGATTATTTCGTTTGGTTCTGAAATTGAGGAAGGTAGCCTAAGGATTGAGGAAATTGTGGATGGAATAATTGATCCAGACGCTCCCGAGGAAGATCTTTTGGCTAACACAGAGTCAGAGATACAAGCTATTGAGGAAGACGAGAACGTAAAGAACGATGAAGACGGTCAGGCTTCGTCAAAACTATTAGAAAGACAAAAGGTTTTCCTGGAGAAAGTTGAACTTATAGCAGAAGACTTTTCCTCTATGGGGAAATCTCTTGAGCAGGATGGTTATAAATCGGAGAGATATCTCGAATTTCAGGAAAAAATAAAGAATCAATTAATGTCTATAAGATTTACATCAAAGACCGTTGAGAGTTTGGCGGCATTCCTCCGTTATGAAATGGATGAGGTCCGCAATGTGGAGCGTAAAGTGAGACATTTAATTGTTGATAGAGTTGGTTTGACTCTTGAATGGTTGGTCAAGGATTGGATTGGCAATGAGACAAATCTCAGTCTATTCGAGAATAAAAGAAATTCGGTTCCCGAAGAAAACAAGGCCGCTTACGAAAGAAACGTAGCCGCTTTGGTAGAGCTTCAGCAAACTTTAATTGATGTTCAGACGAAGGTTGTGTTACCTCTCAAGGATTTGAGAGAGGTGAACAGATTGATGACTAAGGGCGAAAGGGCAGCAAGAGAGGCAAAACGGGAGATGACAGAGGCAAATTTACGCTTGGTTATTTCAATTGCAAAAAAATATACAAATAGAGGGCTCCAGTTTCTTGATCTTATTCAAGAAGGTAATATTGGATTGATGAAGGCTGTCGATAAGTTTGAATACCGACGTGGTTACAAATTTTCAACGTATGCAACTTGGTGGATAAGACAGGCTATTACTCGGTCCATTGCTGATCAGGCCAGAACTATTCGGATTCCAGTCCATATGATTGAGACAATTAACAAAATGAACAGGATATCTAGACAAATTTTACAGGAGACAGGTAAGGAGCCGGATCCCCACGTTTTAGCCGAAAAAATGGAAATGGTTGAGGAGAAAGTTCGGAAGATAATGAAGATTGCCAAGGAACCAATTTCCATGGAAACCCCCATCGGAGACGATGAAGACTCTCACTTAGGTGATTTTATTGAGGATTTAAATACTTTATTACCGATGGAAATTGCCTTACAAGATTCGATGAAAGATGTCGTCAAAGAGGTACTGGATTCTCTTACGCCACGAGAGGCAAAGGTATTAAGGATGCGTTTCGGTGTCGAAATGGCTACCGACCACACTTTAGAGGAGGTTGGTAAGCAATTTGATGTGACTAGGGAAAGAATTAGACAAATTGAAGCCAAAGCTCTTAGAAAACTTAGACACCCAAGTCGCAGTGACAAGCTAAAAAGTTTTCTCGACAGCCTTTGATTTTTTGATGAGCTGAATTAAGCTTGAGTTTTCATAGGGCCCATAGCTCAGTTGGTTAGAGCAGTCGACTCATAATCGATTGGTCACAGGTTCGAGTCCTGTTGGGCCCACCACAATCTGGGGGGTGAAATGCTTATTTATAAAAAGTTGTGGATAAGCTTTTTTATAGTATTTTCACAATGCTCATTTGCTCAAAATCACGACAAGTATACTTTCGATACAAAAATTCTTTATGATGATGGCCATGAGAGAATTTATCTCGTTGTTGAGAAAACTGGTTATTTGAAAAATGTTGGGATCGAAACAGCTGTAAACACTTTATTGATAGAAAAAAGAGACGGATTGTTAGTTATCGACCCAGGCCCGCACAAAGGATATTTAGAGAAAATTATCAGTACTGTAAATGATAATCATCAATTAATACTCCCGCCAGCGAAATGGGTTTTTAACTCCTCAGCAAAGCCGGAAAATGTTATGGGTAACTATGCTTTGCAGAAAAGTAATCCGACTTATATAAGCTCTCCTGCTACTGCTAAATATATGAGCAGAAACTGCGAGGCATGTCGGGACGATATGCTAAAAGAGATCAGTAGTTCAGAGTTATCTGGTAGCGAAATTATTATCCCGACTTACATGACGACACATGGGTCAATGTTACATCCAAAATTCTTAGACTGGAGAGTGATTTCTTTTTCTTGTTTTAAAGAGACAGGAGAAACTCTTTTGTGGAACGAAAAGGCTGGCATTTTGTACGCTGGAGGGGCAATATTTAACGGGTCGCTACCAAGCTTAGCTAAAAGTCATATTGTTCCATTAATACAGGCACTTGAGGTTTTAAGGAAGCTTAATATTAAGCAGGTGGTGGGTACGGGAACAGTAACTTCTTTTGATGATTTCAAGAAATCAGCGATAACTCGTAACCTTGATTACTTGTCTCTTTTGTACAGAACTGTAAAGCAAAACTATCTTTCGAGTGTTTTCAGGCTAAATAATCGCAGTATCTATCCCTTTCAAGAGTTTCGTTATTTGCGAGGGTTTGAAAAGCGCCATGATTTGAATTATCAGAAGGCCCTGCATGATATAGAGTTGGAATCCTTTGACCAAATGAAAACTTGCTCACCATTAATGGTTGAGCTTTTTAAAAAAAAACCTTCGCAATATTTCAAAGGTGATTTAGGTAATAGTGTCCCTCTGGAGTTCGAAAAAATTTCTCCTGGGCTTTTTAGTTTTCAAGGTTTAATTGAAGAGTTTTCGACTAAAAACAACGGTCTTGTCTCAAATTTTTCTTTTATTATGGGTGATAACTGCATCGCTGTTATTGACACAGGGGGCAGCTTTATAGCGGGAAAATCTTTTATAGCTGCGATAAAGAAAATTAGTGGCAAGCCAATATGTTTTGTAATAAATACACATGCGCACCCTGACCATACAGGGGGTAATAAAGCTTTCAAACAACTAAGTCCGTCCCCGGAATTCATAGCTCACAAAAATTTTACACCGGCCCACGTCAACAGAATCGAGATATACAACAAGAGGCTATTTGAACTAATGGGGAAAAAAGATACCTTAGAACCATACGTCGCTACGAAAGAGGTTGAAGGTGTTTTACAGATTGATTTAGGAGACAGAAAGCTATCACTCACCGCATGGGATACTGCACACACTAACCATGATTTAACGGTTTTTGACCATAAGTCGGGAGCACTTATTGCAGGTGATCTTTTGTTTGTAGAACACATTCCCGTTATAGATGGGAGTCTGAATGGGTGGATTGAGGTTACTAACGAGTTGATAGGCCTATTTGAAAGGCGAGCCAATAAACAATTTGTCGAGACTGTGATCCCTGGTCATGGCCCCCCGCAAGAGGACGATAAGGGACTGAAAAATCAGTTAATGTATTTGATGGATTTGAAAAAAGCTGTAAAAGGGGCTCTTCGTGATAACATAAGCCTACAGGAGGCAATGAAAACTATCGATCTCAAATCTGCTAAAATTTGGCGAAATGGGGATGATTATTCGAGAAGAAACATTTCAGCTGCTTACGCTGAATTAGAGTGGGAGGATTGATGTTGTCATCTAAGTCATTGAAAAAAATATTTTTTTTGCTTTTCGTCACTTTTTTTCTTTATTTTTCTTCATTGGGGCATGGTAAGGAACCCCCAGATTCTTCTACTCTTGAGTGGAAGACATTAAAATCAACCCTTTTCGGTGACGCTCAAATAATTTCTTCTGATACAGTTATTGATATAGATGCACCTTTTCGAGCAGAGGATGCAGCTATTGTTCCTATATCGATAAAAAGTAAAATAAGACAAAGTCCGAAAAGGTTCATAAAGAAGATTTACCTCTTAATTGATAAAAACCCTACGCCGGTTGCTGGGGTTTTTACAATAAGTCAATTGGCAGGTAAGGCGGACATAGACACACGGGTGCGACTTGAGGAATATACTTATGTAAGAGCAGTAGCTGAATTAAATAGCGGGGAGTTGTACATGGCCCACAAGTTCGTGAGGGCCTCTGGTGGCTGTTCAGCCCCCGCTGGTAAAGACCAGGAAGTTGCTCTTGCGAGGTTAGGTAAGATGAAGTTAAGGACGGAATCTGGTATCGAGATAGGAAAGCCCGCCAGAGCCCAAGTTATGGTGTCACATCCAAATTTTTCGGGAATGCAAATGGACCAGGTTACACGCCTGTATGTGCCTCCAAGATTTGTGAAAGAAATTGAAATCTTCCATAGCGAAAAAAAATTACTAACGGCTAAATTGGATTTCGCGATTAGCGAAAATCCTAATATTCGATTCTTTTTTACACCCACGGGAGAGGATTATTTGAAAGCTACTGTGTTAGACTCAGAAAACGTTACCTTTGAGAAGGTTTTAGCTGTTCAAAGTCAAGGAAATTGAATCAAAAACACGATTTAATCGCTAGTTTGAGACGGCAACTCCAATCCTCTATTTCATTCCTGTGTTTTGGAGAGTACTTATACATAAGTGTTGGTTCAGCTAAAATTCGATCATCTAATGGCAGCTTTTCTGGGGCATTTTTTGAATTTGTGAAAAAATTTAAAAAGCAGGTTTCTCCTTCATCACAAATTCGTTTTACTAATTCTCTGTGGAATTCGATGTCGCCTTGCTTTTCTGTCGGGATGATTACAAATTTCATTAGGCCCATGGAGCCAGCAACGTTAAAATCATCCGTGCTGTTACCATTTGCGAGGCCAGCATTTGTCACGAGCAGAGGACAAGTTGCAAAAAAGACGGTGAATAAAATTTTCGTAAAGTTCATTACACGTTTAACAAGGTTATGAAAGGGCACGCAATGAGGAACTTGCGGTATGAATTGTTCTCAAACATTTATGATAGCGCATCGTTTAACTACTTTGAAAGGGATTTCACTTGTCTTGCTATATTGCTCCCTCGTTAGTAAAGCATTTTCAAGTGAAGACTCAGGGTCTTTTCTAAAGTTTTCCACCGATTTTGATGCAAAATGCGTAGTTAGGGGCGGGGTAATGATCTATATTTCTAATACTCACCGCAACAGAAAAATAAGGGTTTTGTTGGAAAGATGGTATATGAATAGCAGGACTGCTGATCGAGGTCGTTCTATGCTTCATCCAGGTGCAGAACCAGAGCCACTTGGCTGTTCCTTAGTTTCAGACGGTAAGCAAGAGTGGAAAGTATTGAAGAGTGAATGGGTGGAGTAATATGGTGAATCGTTCGTTGGTGAACAGCATAATTATCTTAAAACTTTTGCTGCTCTTACCCCTCTTTAGTTACGCTGATGGTTCGGAAGAACCAAAATTATCCTCTGAGTTTTATGCTAAATTATCGGTCAGCGTTGTGAAAATATTAGCGCCGGCAGATGGTAAGCTTTATGCTGGTTCTGGAGTAGTAGTTGGTAAGGAAGAAGTTTTAACCAATTGCCACGTTGTTCGCAGAAGCGACAGAATAACAGTGATGAAAGGTGCTTTAAGGTATCCTGTCGATAGTCAGAAGGTCGATATTTTTAAAGATTTATGTTTATTGAGTGCCCCAGGACTAATATTACCTGCTGTCGAATTACGAGATCCTGCTGAGTTACAAGTCGGTAACTACGCATATTTCTACGGATATCCAGGAGGCGCAGACGCCTTCTTCACAGAAGGTCGTGTAAGTGGGCTACACCCCTACGAAGACAGTCTGGTTATCAAAACTACTGCGGGCTTTTCCTCGGGGGGCAGTGGGGGGGGATTATTTGACAGTGAGGGAAGATTAATAGGGATCACAACCTTTTTTTCAGCTGGACATACAGGGAGCTATTACGCTTTACCCAGTGATTGGTTACATAATCTGCGAAAAAGGAGCGTGGAAGAGGTAAGTCAGATAAGCGGGTTAACATTATGGGAGAAAGATCTTGGCGAGCAGCCCATATTTTTGCAATTTTCACAGTATATGGAGGACGGGAACCTGAAAGCTGCTCTGTTACTTACTTCAACATGGACAGAGATTGAGCCACTAAACTTTGACTCTTGGCTATCTCACGGCAAGGTTCTGCATGCATTAGGAAGAAACGAAGAGGCAAGGACAGCTGTTGAAAAAGCACTAGGCTTTAATCCACGTGATGCGAACGTTTTGCTGACCATGACAAAAATTTTGAAGCGCACTGGCGATAGTTTGAATTTAAAAAAAGTGAGAGAAACTCTTGAGTTAGTGGATCCTCAGGGAGTTGCTGAGGGAAAATGTAACATGGCGTGTTAGCGCAAAACCTCATTGGCTACCGGCATAAAAATTAACTCCATTGAATGCTGTTACGGCGAACGGGAGCCAATTTACAAAAACTTGTCTCTTGAGATTGTGCCTGGGCAAACAGTGGCCCTTATGGGGGAATCTGGAGTTGGAAAAACATCCCTATTAAAAGCCATTGCGGGCTTCGTTCCTTTGAGAAGTGGAAATATTAGTTTTTTTTCCTCCAGAGTTAACGAGCATTTTCAAGACTCCGAATATATCAAAAAAGAAAAAATTGGCTTTGTTTTTCAAGATTACTATTTAATTGACCATTTAACAGGCTGTCAAAACGTTATGCTACCTGGTTTAATGGGAATAGACGCTGGGTTACGGGAGGTCGAGGAAAGAGCAAAAGAGTTAATGGCGGCGTTAAATGTTTCCCATCTTCAAGATAGATATCCGGATACTTTGTCGGGGGGAGAAAAACAAAGAATTTGCATTGCAAGGGCATTTTTTAAATCACCGGAAATAGTGCTAGCCGATGAACCGACGGGGAGTTTGGATGAGAAAAATAGCGAAATTGTTATACGAGTTCTAATTAATGCTGCTAAAAAAGATGGCACTACGTTGGTTCTTGCAACCCACTCAAAAAACGTTGCGAGCAGAATGGAAAGAGAGATAGTACTAAACTCCTGTGGCATTCAAGAGTAAAAAGCAGTTATTTTTTATAAGGTAGGCTTTTTGTCAATTCAGAATTTTCTATTTTTACTTTATCATTTTTCGGTTGGTGTATTTCAGAAACACAAGCTTAAGTGGTCTCTTACTATTTTAGCGCTGGCAGCCAGTGTGTCACTTATTACTGCCGTAGAAATTATTAATAGGTCTGCTATAAATGAAATGGAACGGAGTACAAATTTATTAAATGGATTCGCTGATATTAACCTGGTATCTACCGACGGCGAATTTGATGAGGATGTATTTAATAAATTAATTGCGGACAAAAATCGATTAAAAATAGTGGCGGCAAGCCCAATCTTGACTTATCAAAATCGAACTGACAAATTAGACAATAGATTTCAAATTTTGGGAATAGATATTTTCAGGGCACCCTCCACAACTCCTGTTTTTTTTCAGGGAATCCGGAATTTATCTGACAGGGATACTGAAACACAAAATAGCAATTCTTTCATTAACTTATTGTCTGAAAATTCCGTAATTGTTTCGCTGGACATTTTTGAAAGTCACTCTTTGCAAGATAATAAACTGGTTTTGAATACTCAATATGGATTTGAAAATCTGGTACCGATATCAATCATAGATAGTAAGCATTTCGACAGATTAGTGATAATGGACATAGGAAATTTACAAACAACTGTAAATAAGCCTAGAAAATTAAATCGGATAGATATACGAATAGACCCAAATTCAGAGCTAGAAGAAATTAAAGTTAGGTTAAATAAATTCTTAAAAACAAACCAGCTAGACCGAAAAATCCGTATTACTGATCCGTCAACGCGTGTCACCGAAATTTCACAATTATCTTCTGCATATCGGAAAAATTTATTTGTTTTGGGAATTGCAACACTGTTTGTTACATTTTTCCTTCTCTTCTCCATAATTGATTTAGCCGTACAAGAGCAGAAAAAAAACCTGGAATTAATGAAGCAGATTGGTTTTAAGGAGAATCATCTTTTTAAACTCGTTATTGCTCAAAATGTGTTTTTTACCTCCGTTGCTAGTTTACTTGGAGTTTTAACCGGTATTTTTGTTGCAGCATATTTTGGTAAAAAATTTGGAAATAGTTTAGGACAAGGCCTAATTTTTAAGGGTTTTACTGATATTGATTTTGCATTTCCGAATCTATTTTTTTACTGGTCGCTCGGCTTAGTATCAGGAGTTCTTGCGACGCTCATTATATTCTTAAAATCGAATTTTTCGTGGAGAAAAAAAAACAAAACACACACTTTTTCAGGTAATTTTTTTTCTTTTTGGATCCAACTAGGGATTGTTACTATTCTTTTTGGTTTTGCGGCTTTAATATCAAATGCGGAACCAATCTTTGGAGTAGCCGTTGGGGCATATTTAGGTATCTTTTTATTGTTGCTAACTCCGATTCTTTTTCTTCCCTCAATGATCCCAGGGCTTATTAAAATATTTTCAAAATTAATCACCTTCTTTGGTTCCAAAAAGGGTTGGCTAATGTTAGCGTTTTACAGACTTTCAAGCGAAAATAAATTAGATTCAAATGTCATTCGATCTATTTTAGCTAGCCTGTCACTTACCGTCGCTATGATAATCATGGTAGGTAGCTTTCGTGATTCATTGACAACTTGGTTGGATAAAGTTTTAGAGTCTGATTGTTATCTGAGTATAGATACCGATCACGCAATTATTGAAACTGACCGAATTTATAAAATTTTAGAAAATAATGAGGTTGTCCAAAATGTCGAAATTGTTCGGGTATCAAATATTTTCTTCAATTCTAATTATTTTCCCGTGCCGGTTTTTCTCAAGCGATTCTCTTATGGTGAAAGTTTTTCGGTCTTACCAATGGTTGATACCAGTCCTGATTCAGTTACTGTATTTAATCAGAGGCAAAACTCCCCAGGATTAATTTATTTATTTGCCTCAGAAGGATTCCTTGCGAGATATAAATTAAAGATATATGATACCTTCGATTTAAACTTTGAAGAGGGCGCATTTAAAGCTTTTGTTCTGGGAAAATATAGGGATTACGGAAGGCAACACGGGAGCATCACGATCTCAACAACTGAATATCCTGAGCTATCAGAATTCGGAAAAATTTCCCATTACGCAATTAATTTAAAAAAAGGAAAAAAAACGCAAGAGTTAAAAACTATTTTTGAATCTGAAATTGATTGGCCTATCGCCTACAAGATATCAGACAATAAAATGATTAAGGAACTATCATTGATCGTATTTGATAAAACCTTTTCCATTACGTACCTGTTATTTTTAGTTTCACTTTTCGTTTGTATTTTTTCCGTAGCCTGTTCATGTAGTAGTCAGATCCAGTCGAGGGAGCAGGAATTTAAACTTATGAAAAGTATCGGCAATGATACGGGCGTAATTTTCAGACAAATGCTTTCAGAGCAAACCATTGTGGGATTGATCTCGATTTTATTTGCGGTTCTAGTTGGAGTACTAATCAGTGTTCTTTTAATCAGTAAGGTTAACCCCCAGACCTTTTTCTGGACGTTGGATTTTAAATTTCCATTGACTGATATATTAGTGATCGCTCTGTTAGCTTTCGCCAGTATACTTAGTTCTACCTTTATGTATTTTACCGCTTTCAAGAGACAGAACTTGTATTGAATTATTCTAAAAAAGGACTGACATGAACAGCCGTCGTAGATTTATAAGATCATCATTGCTTTCTGGTATCCCGTTCTTAGTTTCTTCAAATACGCTATTTGTTGAAAATATTTTGGCAAATAACAGTCCTGCAATGACGTGGGAGCAAGTAAAACCTGGAACCCTTATTAGTTTTCCTGGTGACTACGGCTCTCACCCTTCATTTCGTCTAGAGTGGTGGTATCTAACTGGCTGGCTTAACAGCATATCCAGCTCGTATGGCTTTCAGGTAACTTTTTTCCGATTTGGTACTGAGTATCGTTCAAAAAGAAATTTGTCGTTTGATTCCTCTCAAATAATTTTTGTGCATTGTTCGATATCAGACCCAGATCGAAATAGGTTATTAACGACACAAAAGATTGGGAGACAGGGCATAGGTCCTGTTACTGTTGAAGAGGGAGATTTGTTACTTCAATTTGAAGGAATCTTGTTTTTTAGAAAAAAACAGGTGGATGAGTATGTTGTCAAAATTAATGAAAGGGATTTTAATTTAGATTTAATTGTCATACCGCCGGCGCTGTCAGGATCTAATTATCCTCCCGTTTTAAACGGTGATAATGGTTTTTCTCAAAAAGCTCCCGATAAAAAATTTGCTAGTTACTACTATAGTAGGCCGAATTTATCCATAACTGGTAACCTAGGTCTTAACCAAAAGAGTAAAGTATCCGGAATTGGTTGGTTAGATCACGAATGGACCAGCGAACTCTTGAGGGACGACTTTGTGGGGTGGGACTGGATCGGAATTAATTTAATCGACGGTTCTAGTCTAATGATTTTCAAAGTTAGGAGAAAAGATGGGTCAATAGGATGGACCGATTATTCGTTTTTTGATAAATCACAGAACAAGAAACCAATTTATGAGTTCAATAAAATTTTTAATAATCAGGAACCAGATAAATTGAAAACAACAGATGAGATAAGTTGGCGCCCGATTAAGACGTGGAGATCGTCTCGCTCTGGGGCTGTTTACCCGATCAGCCAGTCAATTTTTATTAATGAGGTCGAATACGGTATAATTCCTCTAATGAATAACCAGGAAATTGACGCAACGCAGAGCACGGGGAATTATTACTGGGAGGGTGCTGTTTCCATGACATCCGGTGAATTAAAGATTGGAATCGGTTATCTTGAGCTAACGGGTTATGCAGCTCCCCTTTTAATTGGCAATTAGCATATTTGGAGATTATTATGACGTTGAAGTCTGACGAAAACGAAGTTAAATATCTATGCGAGATTGAAGCGGAGCCTATTTATTTGGAGGCACATTCCTCTCCCGAATCTGACAAATATGTTTTTGCATATACGATAAGAATATTAAATACTGGGGGGCATCCCGTGAAATTGGTTAGTAGATATTGGCAAATCACAGATGCAAATGGCGATGTCCAGGAGGTGGTAGGAGAGGGAGTTGTCGGCCAGCAACCGGTTATTGAACCGGGAGAAGGGTTTGAGTATACAAGTAGTGCAGTAATTTCGACCCCAGTGGGGACAATGCAGGGGAAATACAAGATGGTCGCAGAGGACGGTACTCCTTTTGATACTGAAATTCCTGTTTTTCACCTTCAGATTCCAAGAACTTTGCACTAACGTAATTTTCTTTCAGGTTTTCATGGGAGGTGAATGGATTTATAAGATCGTGGTAGTCATAAACTATGTAATTTGATATGGCATAATTTTTATTCTTATTTTTAACGACATTACCCATAACACTACTGCGTAACCCAGAAGCAAAATAGTTAGTTTTTGAGCAAAATACAGAACATCAAATTAATGTAACCTGTTTAATTAAAGTCCTTACACATACTGACAAAATTTTTTTGAGAAAAACCTGTTTTGAGGAAAGACATCTCAAAAATAAACTGATAGAGAGAAATGAACTTATCGATTTTCCCATTAAAGAACTGCTTGTTTCCTGGGGGGGTTTTATCCCTAATGATCTTTGAAATTAGATATTTAAAAATGATTAAAAAAGTTAATGATGAGAAAAGTTGTTTTGGGATTGTTCTGCTAAAATCTGGATCCGAAACCGACAAACCTGGGGCAACCGAACAGTTTTATGACGTTGGCACAAGAGCTAAAATTATTCAACTTGAAGTTCTACAACCAACACTATTTTCTATTAAGGTCAAGGGTGAGGGACGTTTTAAAATTGAATCGGCTAACAAGGGTAAGTATTCCTTGTGGAATGCAGTAGTTAGTGAAATACAGGATGATGACATAGTTCAATTGCCCAAAGAAGTCGAGCGCTTGTCTCATAAACTCAAAGAGGTGCTTCATTTAAACAAAAATAAAAGTCAATTAAGTAGGGCGGAAATATCTAGTATTAACCAACGATTTGAGGATTCAGGATGGGTCGCAAATAGATGGGCTGAGTTATTACCAATTGACATATTACAGAAACAAAATTTACTGGAAGAGAGGGACCCTATGTTGAGATTAAGAAAAATCGATCACATTATTCAGGGAATGAATGATTTATGACGTGATAATGATTAGCGAAGATTTTATTCTTGTTTTGGTCGTAGGTATAATAATATTGTCCTGCGTTGAGCTTCTGTTACTATTTATTATGAACAAAAGTAAAAATGTTTTTAAAGAAAGTTTTTTTTATAATGTTGTTTCCGGAATTTTTTTAATGGCGTCGTTACTTTGCTTTAGCAAAGATTACTTTACTTTATGCGTCCTTCTCTTAACATGCTCTGGTCTTTTCCATTTTTTTTCACTAATAACGTTCTTGAAAAGGAAAAGTTAAAGGTATGAGCATTCATCATTATCCTTTCACGGGTATTATTGGACAAGAAGATATGTGTCTTGCACTAAAGTTATCTGCAATAGATCCGCTTATGGGCGGTGTTTTGGTAATGGGTCACAGAGGTACTGGTAAATCAACTGCCATCAGAGCATTGGCTAATGTTCTGCCAAAAATAAAAACGGTGAAAGGTTGTTCATTTAACTGTTATCCCAAAACGGAGTTGGTAAAATGTCCTGACTGTATTTCTAAAGCAAAATTAGTTAGTACCTATAAGAGTGTGCCGGTGGTGAATCTTCCGTTAGGCGCTACTGAGGATCGAATTATAGGTTCGCTAGATATTCAAAAGGCCCTGCGAGTCGGTGAAAAGGAATTAGAGCCAGGCCTTCTTGCTAGTGCAAATAGAGGTTTTTTATATGTAGACGAAGTTAACCTTTTGGATGATCATTTAGTTGATTTACTTATAGACGTTTCAGCCTCAGGTATGAATCGTATTGAAAGAGAAGGTCTATCGATTGAACACCCGGCGCAGTTTGTTCTCATAGGAAGTGGCAACCCAGAAGAGGGAGAGCTCAGACCACAGTTACTGGATAGATTTGCCTTTTCTGTAGATGTAACCACTCCTGTGAATCTTGAGGAAAGAGTTAAAGTTGTTAAATTGAGGCAGGAGTTTGATGATAGTCCCGAAGATTTTGTAGATAAATGGGCGGCAAAAGAAAAAACGTTAGAGAGAAAAATCAGGGCTGCACGGATAAAACTTGACAAAATAGAACTGCCAGAAAAAACCCTTGAAAAAATTGCGGAGCTTTGTCTAGCGCTAAAAACTGATGGACTCAGGGGGGAGCTTTCCCTAAGTAAAGCCTCTAGAGCTTATGCGGCTTTGAACGGCAGATTATCGGTCACGGAGGATCATGTCAAACGTGTGGCTGTAATGTCATTAAGACATCGTTTGAGAAGAGATCCGCTGGACGATTCAAGTTCTGATATTCGTGTGACAAAAATAATATCAGAACTATTTGACTAAGAAAAATTTTTTGTGCTGGCTAAATATATATTAAAAATCTTCAGTGTTTGTCCCCATAAACTGGGTGGGGTAAGAATCGAAATACCGCATTTTGAGTACCGACGAATCTTAATTAATTCATTAACGAGTATTCTTCCTGCGAGAATGAATATTTCTTCGATACCGTGCGATGTTTCTTCGGAACATTTAGTAGGAGGAGTTGATTTCCTAAGCTCTCTGCGAGAGGGACGTACGATTTATCAAAAGGGTTTGCTTGCCCGAAATAAAAGTGGTGGCCAGATACTGATACTAAACTTGACGAGAGATTTAGATTTAAGAGTTTCTAATTTATTATCCAAAGAGTTAGACAAGACCATTGGGAAGACTAATAAAAAAGCTGATGGATTTAATTCACTTGTTGTGTTTGAAGAGCAATCTTTCAAAGGGGAGGATAATAATCAAAAGCTTCCGATTGCAATTAGTGAAAGATTAGCGCTCACGATACTTAGCAACGAATTGGCGGAGGATTGTAATCTTGAAAATTTGATGATGACGAAACAGGAAGTCCTTTCAGTAGCCAATGCAAGAAAGATTTTTCCGGAAGTGTCGCTTGATGATGCGCAGTTATCGATTTTAGTTGGTGTATCATCTGAATTAGCAGTTGAGGGTTTTCGTCAGATTTTTTATGCAATCTCTGTAGCCAAAGCTATTGCTGCTTTAGACGAGAGAATACAGGTTAATGATGAGGATATTAAAACAGCTGTCTCGCTGGTATTTTTTTTGAAAGCAAAGTCATTACCTCCTCAAGAAAAAGGTCAAGAGAGTACTGAGGATGAAGATACTGATAGTTTGGATGAAGGAGCCCCTGAAAGAAATGATAATATTTCTGATTCGGATTTATTAGGCGACGATTTGAAAAAAGACGAGAGGCTTAATTCCAGAAACAAGTCGGAGCAAGACGAGGAGGAAAGTATTGACGCATCTATACAAAATGCGGTTCTTTCTAAAAAATTTTTGCAGACAATTTTAGCTAGTGAACTGTCCAAACGTTTGAACAAAAATCCTTTGTTTGGACGAGGGAAAACCATCGCAAGAAATACAAATAGTGGAAAAAACTTCTCATCAATGAGATGGAAAAAGGGTTCCCCTAATAAACTTAAGATTATTGATTCCATACAGGCGGCTCTTCCTTATCAAGTTCACCGACGAACCCTACAATACTCTAATAAACATATCCTGTTACACATATTACCCGAGGATTTACGTGTCTCAAAAAGACGAAACCGAGTTCGAAACACCACAATTTTTTTGGTTGATGCGTCCGGTTCTTCTGCAATGCGAAGGCTAGGAGAGGCGAAAGGAGCTGTAGAACTCTTGCTATCTGAGTGTTACATAAGGAGGGATGAAGTTGCACTGATATCATTCAGAGGAAAACGCAGTGACTTGCTATTAGAGCCAACTAGATCTCTTGTTAGAGCGAAGAAATGTCTTAGGGGATTAAAAGGTGGAGGCGGTACTCCAATGTCCCTGGCATTGGACCATGCGTTCGGATTGTGTTCCTCCGAGTTAAATCAAGGGAAAATCCCCGTGCTAGTAATTCTCAGTGATGGCGGAGCGAATGTTACCAAAAGTGGATTAGGAGGTAGGCAAAAGGCATTTAAGGAATCTATTCAGAGTGCAGAATTATTTTTAAGGTCGAGTATTAATTCAGTATTTATTGATATTGCTGATAACCCTGCATCTCAAACCAAGCTACTAGCCGACAAACTTGGAGCAACTTATTTTGCGCTACCAAGAGCTAATTCGAAAAAAATATTAGATACCGTTACTACGCTCCGGTAATTCCGTCATGATTAATTTACAAAGGTCTGAAGAATGTGTTTCGTTTAATAAATGTCCGCCATCAAGCTCTGAAACTTTTGCTCCCGGAAAGTATTTTGCAAAGATTTCTTTTATTTTGTCTATTGGTATCCAATAATCCTTAACCCCTATTATAAAAAAAAATTTTGTTCTTACAGAATTTACGTTTTGAAGGACGCTCAACACATCTGTTTCTGCCATGAAGCTCAGCGCTCCTTGCAAATGACCTTTGTTATTAAAAAGTCGTTTATATCTTTCCCTTTTGCTCGGATCTTCTAGGTCAGAGCCTGTCGAATCCAGAAGTTTATTTATTATTGAGGAATTGTTTATAATTTTCGATAACCAGGAAATCGTAGGTCTCGACGTGATAAAAGGACTTACTAAAGGGCTTAGTGCCATAGTGAAATGTAATGGGGGAGGGATTAGCGAGGGATTGATGCCGATAATATTTTCCACTTCAATTTCTTGGTTATAAATTAACAATTCTATTGCTAACGTTGTGCCCGCCGAGTGTCCGACAATTGTTCTTATTTTTTTTATATTCAAAAATTCAAACAATCTACTAAGTTCTTTTGCAATATTTCGCAGGCTCAATTTGAAGTTTTTTTTACTTTGGGATTTTCCATGACCTGGCAAATCCAAGGATAACGTAACAAACCTATTGCTTAATTCTGCGGACAATTCATCCCAGCATTCACTGCTCCCACCCGTTCCGTGAAGGAAAAGAAGCAGGTTATCAGGCGTATGAGAAGATTTAGACGTCACGCAAAACCATGTAACGTTTTCCGTTTTAATCCACCTAGCTTTTCGTTCTTCCTTAATCATGTCTTTTTGTTTATTTATTATAAAATTTTCAAGATGTAAAGTTATTTTTACATAATTTATGTCAATATGAATTGACATATGCTGGTTTTTTCTTTTTAATCAATAATTCGACAAATTATAGATTGGGTGTACATGAAATCTGAAAGTATTCTTGAATTGCATCTAAAACATGCATTGTCGAAATGTGGCAGTCCTGGTTCGCCTCAAAGGTTGCATATGGCAATGCAACACGCTGTTTTTCCTGGTGGAGCGCGAATTAGGCCCCGACTTTGTCTTGCTATAGCGGACTCTTTTGACAATTATGATAAGCAATTGGCTATAGCAGCGGCAGTTGCTATTGAGTTTTTGCACTGTGCTTCCCTGGTTCACGATGATTTGCCTTGTTTTGACGATGCAGATCAAAGAAGGGGTAAGCTTTCAGTCCACAAAGCATTTGATGAAAGGCTCGCTATTTTGGCTGGCGATGCACTTATTGTGGAGGCCTTCCGTCATTTGAATAGTTGTGAAACAAACCACTTTACTCGGCTTAGGTTGGTCCTTGATTTGGTTACAAAATCAGTCGGAAGTGTCTCCGGAATAATAGCTGGGCAGGCATGGGAATGTGAAAGGAAAGCATCTCTTGAACAGTACCAGAGAGAAAAAACTGGGGCACTATTTGAGGCAGCGGTTATGTCAGGGGCTGCTTCGGCTGGCAGCGAAATTGAGGATTGGCGTCTCTTCGGTGAAAAGTTAGGGGAGGCTTATCAAGTAGCAGATGATATCCGTGATGTAATTGCGCATCCTTCAGAGGTCGGTAAACCTACCGGCAGAGATGAAGTTTTGGGAAGAATGAGTTCGGCAAGAGAGCTTGGGCTTTCGGGAGCCGTGGCGTACTTTGATAACTTAATAGATGAAGTTGTTGCCTCGGTACCAAAGTTCAATAATGATGAAAAACTAACAATTTTAATTAGAAATGAAGCTATGCGTCTTGTCCCTAAAAAAGGGCGCATAAAGATTCAAAAAATTGACAGTAAAGCATTTCTGTAGAACTAGCTTACGAGAAGTAAATTGAAATTCCGCACTAATTTTTTTGTTTCGATAAAGAGAAGAATTATGCGTAGAGTTTTTCAATCGGATAGGCTTAAACGTAGTCTTGAGAAGTCTTTTTTTGTAAGATATTTTGTCCATCGCCAGGCATTGCGGGCTTTTGACCTAATGGCTGGATTCGTTTATTCCCAAATTTTACTGTCCTGTGTCAAGTTAGATCTTTTTAATTTTCTTAAGGATGGTGCAAAAAGTTTTGATGAGGTATTTCGTTTTCTAAACTTAGAGCCGGAAAGGTTTGACTGTCTGATAAAAGGCGCTTGTGCGATAGGGTTGATTGAACAAGATGAGTCTGATTCAATAGATCTTAGCTTAAAAGGCCATATATTTGCGCAGGACAAGGGTTTAGTTGCATTAATCTTGCACCATGAAATTTTTTACAAAGACCTAACTGAGCCAGTGGCCTTCCTCAGAAATAAAGACACAGAAACTTCTCTGAATAGGTACTGGGGTTATGTTGAGCAAAGAGGGTCAGTTCAAAATAGTATTAAGATTAAAAAAAAAGAAAATGCCCGAAAATATAGCGAGTTAATGGCACTTTCTCAACCCATGGTAACGGACCAACTAATCTCCGCATATAATTTTCGGAGGCACACTGCAATACTTGATGTTGGGGGAGGAAAAGCAAGTTTTTCAATTCGCCTCGCAGAACTTATTCCCGGCATAAAAGTAGCTAACCTTGATCTTCCAGAAGTTTGTGAAGAGGCAAAAAAAAATGTTCGTCAAGCGGAATTGGTGAGCACTGTCCGGATAATTTCAAGTAATTTTTTCGAAGAAGAACTTCCATATGGTTATGACTTAATAACCCTAATCCGGGTATTGTATGATCATTCAGAAGAAAATGTTAAAAAACTGTTAAGGCTGGTGAGAGCGTCACTTCCAGAACACGGTAAGCTGTTGATAGCAGAGCCCATGGCGAAATCCTCAAAATTTGGATCAAGTGCCGATGCATATTTTTGGTTCTATTTGACATTAATGGGAAGAGGTAAGCCACGAACATCAGAGGAGCTGATTAAGCTCTTACGAAATTGCGGTTTTTCGAAAGCACGTTGTTTAAAAACGACGTTACCCATTCAGACTGGGATAGTATTGGCAGAAGCATAGTGTGACATATTTTCATCACCCTTCTTTGTTGTGGTGCAAAAAATAAATTCATTGACAAGGTATTTGATTTTACTGATACTTACTATGTAAAGTTATCTTTACACACAAAAATGTTAATGAAAGTTTACACATAGAATGATTGAAAACAAAGCATCTGTTGTGTTGTTAAAAAAACCAGGCGAAATTAGGGTTGAGCAAATTAATTTGGACCCTTTAACGGAAAACGATCTATTGGTAGAAAACTTTTTTAGCGGAATAAGTTCTGGGACTGAACGGCTTCTTTACGAGGGGAGGATGCCTGCTTTTCCAGGAATGGGTTATCCATTAGTCCCTGGCTATGAATGTTTTGGAAAAATTTTAGATTGCGCAAAAACATCAGGCTTTGAAGAAGGTGAAACTGTCTTCGTACCTGGTGCAACATGCTACGGAGATGTCAAGGGTTTGTTTGGGGGTGCCTCATCACACCTAGTAGTGAATAAAGAGCGTGTAATTAGAATGCCTTTTGACATGGGAAGGGAAAATGTTTTGCTGGCGTTGGCTGCCACTGCTCACCATATTTTTGAAGGAAACCATACGCCTGATCTTATTATTGGACATGGGGCCCTAGGTCGTTTGTTGGCTCGTTTGACAGTTTTGCGAGGAAAATCTCCCGTTGTTGTTGAAAAATTGCCAATTAGAAGGAATGGTGCTTCGGGGTACAACGTTTGTTCCCCTGAAGAGGTGATTGGAAAACAATTCAGTTGTATTGCGGATGTTAGCGGCGATCTAAGTCAACTCGATTTCCTCGTAAGTCTACTCAGACCAGGGGGGGAAGTAGTTTTAGCAGGTTTTTATCAGAATTCAATTTCTTTTGACTTCGTACCGGCCTTTCTGAAAGAGGCGAGAGTAAGAGTTTCTGCACAATGGAAACAGAGCGATCTAAACGCAGTCGCCGATTTAGTTACTTCCAAAAAGTTAAAGCTTGACGATCTAATAAGTCATGAGGTTTCAGCGGAAAATGCTCACTATGCGTATGAAACTGCTTTCAATGATACGAGTTGCTTAAAGATGGTAATTGATTGGAAAGGGTTTCATTAATTATGGAAAATAAACAAATAGTCCGAGAGAAGCAGACCGAGGTAGCCGAAAAAAATAGGTCAGGTGATTCTATTAACCCATCCGACGCTAGCCCATCAAATGAAGTTAAGAAAAAAGAAACACAAATAATTGCAATTTATGGCAAGGGCGGTATCGGAAAAAGTTTTACCTTAGCAAATCTTTCTTACATGATGGCGCAGCAAGGTAAAAAGATATTATTAATTGGTTGTGACCCAAAGAGTGATACGACTTCGCTTCTCTTCGGTGGAAAGGCCTGTCCAACAATTATCGAGACATCATCAAAGAAGAAATTGGCAGGAGAAGAGGTAAAAATTGGAGATGTTTGCTTTAAAAGAGACGGTGTCTTTGCCATGGAATTAGGTGGTCCAGAGGTTGGGAGAGGTTGTGGCGGTAGAGGAATAATCCATGGATTTGAAACCTTAGAAAAATTAGGTTTTCACGACTGGGATTTTGACTACGTTTTACTAGACTTCTTAGGAGACGTAGTTTGTGGCGGTTTCGGATTGCCGATAGCGAGGGATATGTGTCAAAAAGTAATGGTAGTAGCAAGTAATGATCTTCAATCACTTTATGTGGCAAATAACGTGTGCTCTGCTGTTCAGTACTTTAGAAAATTAGGGGGGAATGTTGGAGTAGCGGGAATAATAATTAACAAAGATGATGGTACTGGCGAGGCCAAAAATTTTGCGGAAAAAGTCGGTATACCGGTCCTAACGTCTATTCCTGCACATGAGGATATAAGAAGAAAAAGTGCCAGTTATGAAATTATTGGAAAGCCAGGCAGCGAGTGGGCTCCTCTATTTTCCGAATTAGGTTCAAATGTTGCATCAGCTCCGCCAGTTTTACCAAAGCCCTTGATCCAAGATGATCTACTCAACCTATTTTCATCTGATGTCGTTGGAAGAGATTATAAGCTTGTGCCCGCCGAGCTATCTGATCTGACTGGCGTTAGTTTCGAAGAAAAAAAATCACTGGAAGTAATTTATGACGCAGCCTAAAGAACACATCATAGACATAAAGAACCTTTCAACTAACAGAAAGGAAAAGGTGCCCTGCGGAAGTAAGGAACTGGTTGAACGAGCGAGGCAGCAGAACAAGTCTGAAATAATTGATCAGTATAAGAAGGATTATCCTGTTGGTCCGCATGATCAACCGCAAAGTATGTGTCCTGCGTTTGGTTCATTACGAGTTGGCTTAAGAATGAATAGAGTTGCAACAATTTTGTCAGGGTCTGCATGTTGCGTCTATGGGTTGACTTTTACCTCACATTTTTATGGTGCTCGCAGAAGTGTCGGGTACGTTCCTTTTAACTCTGAAACACTAGTTACAGGTAAACTTTTTGAAGATATCAAGGAGTCGGTTGAAAAAACTGCAAACCCTGAGAAGTTAGACGCAATAGTTGTCATTAATTTGTGTGTTCCTACAGCTAGCGGAGTACCATTGCAACTTTTGCCGAAAGTAATCAATGGAGTAAGGATTATTGGAATAGATGTACCAGGGTTTGGAGTACCTACCCATGCAGAGGCAAAAGATATTCTTGCCTCTGCAATGTTGAAGTTTTCTAAGACTGAAATTGCAAATGGTCCAGTAGAAAAATCTCTGCAACAGAGGAAGAGTTTGCCTCTGGTTACGTTAGTTGGTGAAGTATTTCCATTGGACCCGATGTCGATATCTTCGATGTTAGAACCGCTGGATTTGGAAGTGGGGGCGATAGTTCCAACCCGTCAATGGAGGGAATTATACACTGCATTTGAAGGCACTGTAGTCGCTGGACTGCATCCTTTTTATACCTCAACATTCAGAGAGTTTGAGTCAGTGGGAAAACCTATTTTGAGTTCTGCGCCAGTGGGATATGAGGGGACGGCTTCGTGGTTGGAAAGACTTGGCAACACACTGAATATATCAGAGAAAAAAGTTAACAAAGCAAAAGATCTTGTATTGCCGTTGATAAAACAGTCTCTACAAGAGAAAAAACTGAACGGAAATGTTACTTTGAGTGGTTATGAGGGTTCCGAATTGCTCGTTGCAAGATTACTTATAGAGAGCGGGTTAGCAGTAAAATATGTCGGAACGGCCTGTCCGCGGACGAATCAGTCCAAGTTGGATGAGGAGTGGCTCAAACAAAAGGGTGTTTCAGTGGAATTCAGAGCATCACTTGAAAGCGATCTCCAGGCGATAGAGGAGTACGACCCTGATCTAGTGATCGGCACTACACCGGTAGTCCAACACGCAAAAGAAAAAGCAATTCCATCGTTATATTTTACAAATCTGATCTCGGCTCGTCCGCTTATGGGAAATTTAGGTATCGGGTCAGTTTTAGAAGTTATCGGGGACGCTATAAATAATGGCAAACGTTTCAAGAAGATGAAAAAGTTCTTTTCTGGAGTTGGGGACGGTGAATCGTCCGGTGTTTGGCACCCTTTCGGCGAAAAGAATGCAAAGTTTAAGGAGTTGATTTCTGAAAAAAAACTAGCGACAAATAAGGTCACTAAGGAGCAAGTGAAGTGTTGATTATTGATCACGATAGAGCAGGAGGTTACTGGGGTGCTGTGTACGTTTTTACAGCAGTGAAGGGTCTGCAGGTTGTAATCGATGGGCCAGTTGGGTGTGAGAACTTACCCGTAACCTCTGTTTTGCACTACACAGATGGATTACCTCCTCATGAGTTGCCGATTGTAGTTACGGGACTATCCGAGGATGAGTTAAATAAAAATGGTACCGAAGGGGCAATGAAAAGGGCGCATAAGGTACTCGACCCGAAACAACCATCAGTTGTTGTTACGGGGTCTATCGCGGAAATGATCGGGGGTGGTGTGACACCCGAGGGAACAAAGCTGAAAAGATTCCTACCACGGACAATAGATGAGGATCAATGGCAGGCTGCTGATAGAGCTCTAGTTTGGTTGTGGAGAGAATTTGGCTCTAGGAAAGTGGGAAAAAAGAAACCGGAGGATGGAGCACCTACGGCGAATATCATTGGACCGGCATATGGAATGTTTAATCAAAATAGTGATTTAGCAGAGATCAAGAGGTTATTGGACGGGCTAGGAGTAAAAACAAATCTTGTTTTCCCGCTAGGTGCAGATTTAGGAGAAATTTATCGGTTATCAGAAGCTGATATAAATATTTGTCTCTATCGCGAGTACGGGAGGGGTCTCTGTGAACTTTTAGGCAAACCGTATTTACAAGCCCCCATAGGAATGGAAAGCACAACGCTATTTCTGGAGAAGTTAGCATCAATATTGAAACTAGATGCGAGTGAGTTCATCGAATCTGAGAAACATACTACGCTAAAGCCTATTTGGGATCTTTGGAGATCAGTAACTCAAGATTTTTTTGGAACTGCAACGTTTGCGGTTGTTGCAAATGAGACTTATACAAGAGGAATTAAAAATTATCTTCAGAATGAACTCGGTTTCCAGTGTAAGTTTGCTTGTTCTAGAAAAGCGGGAGGTAAAACTGATAATGAGAAAATAAGAGCTCAAATACAAAATGGTACCCCGTTAGTAACCTTTGGTAGCATCAATGAGCGAATGTATCTCGCAGAAATCAATTCTAAGAATGCGTTTATTCCATCATCCTTTCCTGGATCAATTGTCAGAAGGCATACAGGAACACCTTTTGTAGGATATGCTGGTGCAACCTACATACTCCAAGAATTCTGCAATTCTCTTTTTGATTCTTTATTTAATGTTTTGCCACTCGGAACTGAGCTCGACCTGGCAGCACCAGTTACAAAAACTATAGAGCGAAAAGAGGAGCATGCAACTGTTCACTGGGAGAGAGAGGCAGAGCACGTTCTAAACCATTATCTTCAAAAGGAACCGATACTTGTACAAATATCGCGCGCAAAGAAACTCAGGGAACAGATAGAAAAAAATTGTAAGGAACGTGGATTGTCGGTAATAACAGAAGTAATGGTTATCGAATATTTTAATTTGAAGGATGAAAAGTCTAAGGTCCAAAACCAAGATGCAGAGGAAAAAGTATGAGAATTTTTGGATCTCTACTTTCATTTTTTCTAAGAATGCCGTGGTATAAGGCCACGTCTGCCCATGCCGCGGGCTCCAGTGCGGCAACGGCCTATCGGCCATTTCAAGGAGGTGTAAATCATGAGTGAGACTTCAGGTTCTATCTCAGGACTTACCGATGAAGAAGCCCAAGAATTCCATACGTTTTATATGCAGGGCTTAGTTGGCTTTACGGCTATTGCCGTTGTTGCCCACATACTCGTATGGGCTTGGCGTCCATGGTTCTAT
>MDTG01139738.1_pt1 | contig 42785 bp, 43 predicted proteins | sample 811421 | NCBI WGS metagenome assembly MDTG01 (sample SAMN05326645, study PRJNA326480) | marine metagenome | isolation source: seawater | place: Pacific Ocean: South East | collected 2011 | reverse complement strand
GTCAGGGCCTCGGCCGCGTCGGCGGCGACCACGCCGCCGCCGGCCACGATCACCCGGCGGCGGGACGAACCGAGCCGGTCGACGGCCCGTTCAAGAGCCTGGCCGTCCGGCGCCAGCGCCGGTCCGCGCGGCGGATGGAAGTCGGTCTCGGCAGTCTCCGCGTACTGCAGGTCGATGGGTATCTCGATGGCGCCCGGCGCGCCGCGGCCGGCGTGAATGTCCGCCACCACCGCGGCCAGGGACCCGGCGAGCTGGTCGACGTGGCGCGGGCTCTCCACCCGGCGGCAGACGCTGCGCAGCATCGCCACCTGGGCCTCGGCCTCGTGGACGTAGCCCATGCCCTTGCCGTAGAACGCCGTTTCCGCCTGACCGGTGATCAGCAGCACCCGGGAGGAGGCGTACTGGGCCTCGTACAGGCCGGTGACGCAGTTGCTGGTGCCGGGACCGGTGCTGGCGATCATCACGCCCATCCGGCCGGTGGCCCGGGCGTAGCCGTCGGCGGCGTGGGTGCCGGCCTGCTCGTGGCGCACGTCGACGATGCGGGTCTCGCCAAGACGGTTGATGGCATCGAACAGCGGCATGTTGTGAATGCTGACGATGCCGAAGACGTGGCGTACGCCCATCTGCGCCAGCGCCCGGGCGACCAGATCGGCGCCGGTGAACGGTGTGCTCATCTACCCCTCCGCGGCCTGCTGCCGGCGTTTCCCCAGCCGTCAACCTAGCACCTTTGCCGGAGCCGATCACCCCGGCGTGGACGCCTCCGCGGGCGTTTGCTAGCTTTCGCCGGCGTTTCCCCAACGACCCGAACTGGAGGCAATCCGAGCATGGCGATCGAAGAAGGCAAAGCCGCCCCCGCATTCACCCTTAAGGACGCGGACGGAAACAAAGTCGCGCTGAAGGATTTCAAGGGAAAGAACGTGGTCGTCTACTTCTACCCGAAAGACGACACCCCGGGCTGCACCAAGGAGGCCTGCGGCTTCCGCGATCTCTGGAAGGACATCGAGAAGACGGGCACCGTGGTGCTCGGCGTGTCGCCGGACGACGGCGCCAGCCATCAGAAGTTCGTCGCCAAGTACGGGCTGCCGTTCACCCTGCTGTCCGACCCGGACCGCAAGGTCATGGAGAAGTACGGCGCCTGGGGCGAGAAGAACATGTACGGCAAGAAGACCATGGGCGTGATCCGCTCGACGGTGCTGGTCGGCCCCGACGGCAAGGTGAAGAAGCACTGGAAGCGCGTGCCCAAGGCCGAAGCCCACCCGCAGAAGGTGCTGGAGGTCCTGCAGGCCGGCTGACGGCCGCGGTGCCGCCTCAGGGCGCGTCGAGCGGCCGGAACGCCTGGTCGCTGTCCGCCACCAGCCACACGAACATGGCCCAGGCCGCGACGTTCTGCGCCATCTCGTCCGGATCGATCTTGTCGAAGGTGTCGTCCGGCGTGTGGTGGAACTCGAAGTAGTCCTCACCGTTCTGGTCGAGCCGCATGACCGGCATGCCCGCCGCCTGGAGCGGGCTCATGTCCGGCCCGCCGCCACTGTCGTTGCCGCCGCGGATGATGCCGAGGAAGGCGAGCTCCCGCTGCAGCGCCTCGACGAACGGCAGCGCGTGGGGCGCCACGTTGGAGCTGAGCCGCCACACCCGCCGCGCGCCGAAATCGGACTCGGAGCCGAGCACGTGGTCGTCCACCGTGCCGTCGGCGACCCGGGCTTCGGCATAGGCCCGGGCCCCGACCAGCCCCACCTCCTCGGCGCCGAACAGCACCAGCCGCACCGTGCGGCGCGGCCGCCGCGGCAGGTCGCGGATCAGCTTGGCGGCGGCGGTGACGATGCCCACGCCGGCACCGTCGTCCAGGGCACCGGTGCCGAGATCCCAGCTGTCGAGGTGGGCGCCGATGATGACGATCTCCTCGGGCGCGCCCGTCCCCGGGATCTCGGCGATGACGTTGCCGCTGGTGGTCTCCTCCCGCCAGTCCGCCGCGGTCTTCAGCCGCACGCGAATCGTCTCGCCCCGTGCGTGAATGCGCTCGATCTGGTCGGCGTCCGGGGCGGACACGGCCAGCGCCGGAATGCCCGCCCGGCGCCCCTCGGGGAAGCCCATCATGCCGGTATGAGGAAAGCGGTGGCTGGAGGTGCCCACGGAGCGGATCAGCACCGCCGAGGCGCCGCGGTTCTCCGCCTCCAGCCAGGCGGTGCGGCGCTTGCGGTTGGCCCAGCCGTAACCTTCGCCGGTGCGCGTGGCCGTCATGCGGTCGTTGACGAACACCACCTTGCCGGCCAGAACGTCCTCGCCCGTCGCCGACGCCAGCAGATCGTCGAAGCTGTCGAAGAACGCGATCTCCGCCTCCACCCCTTCCGGCGGCGTGCCGCCGGCGCCCCCCAGGGAGGTGGCGAACAGCGGCTGCGGATACGGCGCCACGATGGCAGCCTCCTCGTGCACCGACTCGCCCCGGGTCCACAGCGACAGCGGGAACGATTCCACCCGCACGTTGGCGAAGCCGAGTTCCTCCAGGGTCGCGACGGCCCAGTCCCGGGCCCGCGCCTCCTGGGCCGTGCCCGCCAGCCGGGGGCCGACCTCGGTGGTCAGATCCCGGGTGATCCGGTAGGCCAGGTCGCTCGCCAGCGCCCGGTCGGCGAGCTGCCGGGCGGTCGCCCGGGCCTCATCGGTGAACACGGGTGGCGCCACCTGGGCGGCGGTGGTCAGGGTGCAGGTCAACAGCAGCAGGGCCGCGGGCAGTCGCAGTCGGGGCATGGGTCCTCTCGGCGTCCGGATCAGCCCCAACCCTACCCGAATACGTCCCGGCGACCCAGTGGGCGACCGTTTCCCACCCCCCGCCCGTTGTGCAACACTCGAGCGCACGCATGCATCGACAGGGGAGAGAGGCATGAAGTTCGGCATTTTCTACGAGCATCAGCTACCGCGGGACTGGGACGAGCAGAGCGAGCACCGGCTGTTCAAGCAGTCCCTGGATCAGATCGAGCTGGCCGACCGGCTCGGCTTCGACTACGCCTGGGAGGTCGAGCATCACTTTCTCGAGGAGTATTCGCACTCCTCCGCGCCGGAGGTGTTCCTCGGCGCCGCCAGCCAGCGCACCAAGCAGATCCGCCTGGGCCACGGCATCATCCAGCTCACCACCAACCACCCGGCCCGGGTGGCAGAAAAGGTGGCGACCCTCGACCTGCTGTCGGACGGCCGGGTCGAACTCGGCCTCGGCGAAGGCGCCTCGGTGACCGAGCTGCACCCGTTCAACCTGCGTTTCCGCGACAAGCGCGACGTCTGGGAGGACGCGGTGCGCGCCACCCTGCCGATGTTCTGGAATCACGGCTGGGAATACGACGGCGAGTTCTTCAAGTTCCCGCTGCGGGCGGTGGTGCCGAAGCCGCTGCAGAAACCCCATCCGCCGCTGTGGGTGGCCTGTTCCCAGCTCGACACCATCAAGTACGCCGCCCACCGCGGCATGGGCGCGCTGTGCTTCAAGTTCGCCGACCTGGATGCCGCCCGGGCCTGGGTCAACGCGTACTACAACACCTTCCTGCGGCACCAGGAGAAGCTCTGCGAGTACCAGGCCAATCCGAACATCGCCGTGGTGGCCGGCTTCATGTGCTGCGAGACCGACGAGGAGGCCTGGCAGAAGGCCGACGGCTGGACCTTCTTCCAGTTCGCGCTCCAGCTCTACAACAAGGAAGGCCCCTTCGAGCCCGGCACCGTCAACTTCTGGGAGCGCTATCTGGAGTGGAAGCAGACGCCGGCCGGCCAGAAGCGCACGGGCAGCGAGCTGATCGGCTCCCCGGAGACCATCCGCGAGCGCCTCGCCGAGCTCGAGGCCGCCAACGTCGACCAGGTCATCCTGCTCAATCAGGCGGGCAAGAACACCCACCAGGACATCTGCGACAGCCTGAAGCTGTTCGCCGAGACGGTGATGCCGGAATTCCAGGGCCGCGAGGACGAGCACCAGGCCTGGAAGCAGTCCGTGCTCGCCGGGGAGGTCGAGCTCGAGGACATCGACACCGAGCCGTTCAACGTCACCCGGGGCCGCAAGCCGACCCTGCCGTCGACCAGGGAGCAGCGCGACATGGTGGCCGGCGCCGTCGGCCGCCCGGATTCGCAATCAGCCGGCTGAGGAACGCACCGATGAGCGAAACGACCCCCTACACCGGCGGCCGCAAGATGTACGACGCCGACAGCCACGTGATGGAAACCCTGACCTGGCTGACGGACCATGCCACCGCCGAACAGCGCAACCTGATCGCACCCCTGGCCACCGAGAAGGGCGGCAAGGGGGTGCGCAAGGCCATCGCCCAGGCCGAGGCCCGGCGCGCCGATCCCGCGGCCACCCGCGAGCTGCTGGAACAGCCGCTGATCTCCGGCCCCAAGGGCTGGGCGGCGTACGGCGCCTCGACGCCGGAAGAGCGCTCCCACGCCCTCGACCTGCTCGGCTTCGAGAAGCAGCTCGTGTTCCCCACCTTCGCCATGGGTCAGTTCGCCGGCTCCAGCGACCCGGACAAGCTGTACGGCGGCACCGACATGCTGAACCGGGCCATGGGCAGCTTCTGCGCCGGCGACGAGCGCATGCTCGGCGTCGGCTTCGCCCCGCTGCTCGACCCCGGGCTGGCATTGGAAGCCGTCCGGCACGGCCTGAAGCAGGGGGTCCGGGCGTTCTGGCTGAAGTCAGACCCGGCCGGCGGGCGTTCGCCCTCCCACCTCGACTACGACCCGATCTGGGACCTGCTGGAGCGCGAGCGGGTGCCCATCGTGCTGCACATCGGCGGCGGCCGCGGACTCGACCGGGACTACCACGAAACCGGCCATCCCCCCGTCACCGACTGGCTCGGCGGCGGCGAGAACCTGCGCGGCAAGGACTACCACGCCATCTCCCACTCGCCCCAGAACTTTCTCACCGCGCTGATCTACGACCAGGTGTTCCAGCGCTTCCCCGAGCTGAAGTGCGGGGTCATCGAGCTCGGCGCCACCTGGGTGCCCGGGTTCCTGCGCATTCTCGACCAGGGCCACCGGGCGTTCCGCAAGGCGGAGCCGCTGCTCCAGAGCCTGGAGCTCACGCCCTCGGAGTTCTTCCGCCGGCAGGTCCGCGTGAGCCTGTTTCCCTACGAGGACGCCGGCTGGCTCATCGACCAGGCGGGCGCGGAGATCTTCATGTTCGCCTCGGACTATCCCCACCCGGAGGGCGGGCGGGACCCCATCGGCCGGTTCGACGCGAGCCTCGACGAGGCAGCCGTCCCCGCCGCATCGAGGGACCGGTTCTACCATGGCAACTTCGCGGACATGTTCCACCTGCCGGCGTGACCGGCGGCGCCCGCGGCGGGGACGCGGATCTACCGTCCTCGCCTGCCTGCTGCTGATCGCCTTCGCCGACGCCGCCGTGGCCGGACGGTTCGTCTGCGAGCCGGTGGACGAGCGCACGCCCGGGCACTCCCGGGCCGTGCACGTGCTGCAGGCGGCGCTGCCCTCGGCGCCGGCGGAGATCCGCTACTGCCGGGGCCCCAGCCCCCGCTGGGTGGCCCGGTGGAACCCCTTCGAGTCCCGGGACGGCTGGCGGCTGTTCGCCACGGCCGTCTGCTTCGACCGGGACGACCCGGTGCAGTGTCGGGTCGAGCGCCACGCGGCCGTCGCCGGCTCCCACCAGGTGATCGACCTGCCCTACCCCATCGCCCTGGACCGGGTGATCGGGCTGTTCGCGGCCGCGACCCGGGACCACCCCGACGCGGAGGTCACGGAGATCAGCTACGAGGAAGTGACCGACGGCGGCGTCTGGTCGGCGGAGGCCTACGGCTACCAGGTCAGGCTGATGGAGGCGCCGGACTACGAAGGCGGCAACATTCCCGTCTACCGGCGGGCCTGTCCGGACCCCTGCCGATGGTTCACCGATCCCGACGAGCGCACCGCCTTCTGGATGGGCGGGAGCGGCGACGTCGTCCTGCGCGCCCGCCGGCGCGACGCCGGGGACCCGATGATCGACTTTCTGTACTACCTCGGCCGATGAACCTGCTCGCCGCGGCCTGGATTCTGCTTCAGCCGGTCGCCCCCGCCGCCGACGCGGGCTGCCTGGACGCCGCTGCCGCAGACCCGGTGGCCGCCCGCGTGGTGGCGCGCCTGGCCGCCGAGCTGTCCGCGCCGCCGGCGCGGGTGCTGGCCTGCCCGGATGGACGCTGGGAGGTTCGCTGGCCGAACTACCAGCAGCACGGCGACTGGCGCAAATCCGCCCGGGGCCACTGCCGCAGCCGGCCCGGCCCCGACGGTGTGGTGCTCGATCGCTGCCGCGTCGCCATCGATGCGCACCATCCCGGCCTGCCCCACCCCATCCGGCTCGGCCACGACCTGCCCCTGAGCCGGGTGCGCGAGGTGGTCGACGTCCTGGCGGGCGGGCTGCCGCCCGACCAGCGGATCTGGCAACTCGACTTCACCACCGTGCGCGACGGCGGCGCCTGGTCCGAGGAGCACTACGGCTACGAGGCGCAGACCGTCCGCGCCGGCGGGGGTTCCGGCCACGTCCTGCGCGTCTATCGGGACTGCGCGCCATCGCCGTGTGTGTGGGCCTGGCGCAAGATCTCCGAATGGGTGAGCTGACCCTGGGGTTCTGCCGGCCTGCTGGCGACGGGCATCGTGGGCGCGTGCGTACAACTACGCATGGCAGCCCGGATCCCCGCTGCACACCATGGACCGCATGAATGATGCCCCAACCAGCGCGCCCGCCAAGCCGGCCGGCCAGGCGCCTGCGGACATGACCCGGGACGTGCAGGCGACCCTGCGCGCCGAGCATGGCCGCAGCCGCCTGACGATCGCCGCGTGGCTGGGGGCGGCGCTGGCCGCCGCCGCCCTGCTGTTCTGGTGGCTGCGTCCGGTGGAGCAGGCCGTGCAGTGGCGCACCGAGACCGTCGACCGCGGCGACATGGTGCTGACCGCCACCGCCACCGGCAATCTCGCGCCCATGCGGGAGATCAGCATCGGCGCCGAGATCTCGGGGCGCATCGAGGAGGTGCTGGTGGCGGAGAACGATGCCGTCGCCCGCGGCGACGTGCTGGCGCGCTTCGACACCGAGGAGCTCACGGTCACCCTGGCCCAGGCGGAGGCGCGGCTGGCGCTGGCCATCGCCAGCGTCGCCGAGAACGAAGCGACCCTGGCCGAGGCCCGGCTCAACGAACGACGTACCGAGGAGGTCGTGACCAGGAACCTGGCCTCCGACGCGGACCTCGACGCCGCCCGGGCGGCCCGCGAGCGGGCGGCGGCCAGAGTCACCTCCGCCCGCGCGTCGGTGCGCGAGGCGGAAGCCGCGGTCTCGGTGGCGCGGACCCGGCTGGACAAGGCGGTGATCGCGTCCCCCATCGACGGCGTCGTCCTGCAGCGCAACGTGGAGCCCGGCAACGCGGTGGCGGCGAACTTCCAGACCCCCCAGCTGTTTCTGCTGGCCGAGGACCTCGAGCGGATGAAGCTGGAGCTGGCGCTCGACGAGGCCGACGTCGGGCTGGTGTCCACCGGACAGCCTGCGGTGTTCAACGTCGACGCCTGGCCGGACGAGTCCTTCAACGCCCGGGTCCTCAAGGTCTACCTGTATCCGACCATCGAGAACAACGTGGTGACCTACACGGCGGTGCTGAGCGCCGACAATCCGGACGGCCGGCTGCGCCCGGGGATGACGGCGACCGCGACGATCACCACCGGCATCCGCGAGCAGGTCGTGCGCGTGCCCAACGCCGCGCTCCGGTTCAAGCCGCCGGACGACGAATCGCGCGGCGGCATCGTCATCGGCCCGCCGGGGATGGCCCGCCAGCGCGACGACGCCGGCCCCGGCAACACCGTGTGGGTACTGCGGGACGGTGCGCCGGCGCGGGTGCTGGTGCGCACCGGCCACACCGACGGACGCTACACGGAAGTCCCCGGCTCCGAGCTGACCCCGGGCGATGCGATCATCGTCGGCGCCGGCACCCGGGCCGGGGCCGGGTAGCCGGCCTCATGACGACGTCATGAGCAGCCACGCCCGGCCGGCCGCCGAACCGGCGCCGGTGATCCTCGAGATGGCCGGCATCTTCAAGATCTACGGCAGCGGCGCCGCCGAGGTGCGGGCGCTGGACGGCGTGGACCTGGCGATCCGCGCCGGCGAATTCGTCGCCGTCATGGGGCCGAGCGGGTCTGGCAAGTCCACCTGCATGAACATCCTCGGCTGCCTGGACGTCCCCACCGCCGGCAGCTACCGCTTCCACGGGGTCGACGTGAGCGCGCTCCACCGGGACGAGCTGGCCCTGCTGCGCCGGCACTACATGGGCTTCGTGTTCCAGAGCTTCAATCTGCTGCCACGGGTGCACGCGCTTGGCAACGTGGAGCTGCCGCTGGTCTATCAGGGCGTCCGGCCGGCGGCCCGCCGGGCCCGGGCCCTGGCGGCGCTCGAGGCCGTGCACCTCGGCGACCGCGCCGGCGCCGTGCCCAGCCAGCTTTCCGGCGGTCAGCAGCAGCGGGTCGCCATCGCCCGGGCGCTGGTCACGGAGCCGTCGCTGCTGCTGGCCGACGAGCCCACGGGGAATCTCGACACGGCGACGGCCGGGGACATCATGTCGCTGCTGGAGTCGCTGCGCCGGGAGCGGCGGATCACCATCGTCATGGTCACCCACGAGCCGGACATCGCCGCCCACGCCGAGCGCGTGCTGCAGTTCGTCGACGGACGTCTGGTGCGGGACGGGCCGCCGGCGTGAGGCCCGTCGACACGCTGGTCATCGCCGTCCAGGCGATCGGGCGCAACAAGCTCCGGTCGTTTCTGACCGCCCTGGGGATCATCATCGGCGTTGCCAGCGTGGTGGTGATGGTGCACCTGGGCAGGTCCGCCACCCGCGCGGTGACCGAGGAAATCGCCAGCATCGGCTCGAACCTGCTGTTCGTGATGCCGGGTACCTCCCAGCGCGGACCCGGCGGCCTGCGCATCCCCGCCGAGCCCTTCGAGCTGGCCGACGCCGAGGCGATCGAGCGGGAGGTGCCGGGCGTGGTGGTCGCGCCGTCGCTGTCCCGCTCCGCCACGGTGGTCTACGGCAACGCCAACGAGTCCGTCAGCGTCGAGGGCACCACCAACGCCTACTTCGAGGTGCGCAATCACCCGCTGGCGTACGGCCGGCCCTTCGAGCCGGCGGAGGTCCGGTCCGGCGCGGCGGTCTGCATCATCGGGCAGACGCTGGTCGACGACATGTACCTCGACGCCACACCGCTCGGCTCCACGCTGCGGGTCGGGCGCACCGCCTGCCGGGTGGTCGGCGTGCTCAGCGCCAAGGGTACCTCCATGGGGCAGGACCGCGACCGGACCGTGCTCATGCCCATCAAGACCGTGCAGCGCCGCCTGGCCGGCGAGCTGGACGTGAACGTCATGTACGTGTCCGCGCTCGTCGACGGCACCACCCCGCGCGTGCAGGACGACATCGAGGCGCTGCTGCGCCAGCGGCGCCGGATCGCGCCCGGAGCGGAGGACGACTTCAACGTCCGGGATACCCAGGACGTGGCCGACGCCCTGGAGCGCACCACCAACACGCTGACCGTGCTGCTCGGCGCCATCGCCGCGGTCTCGCTGCTGGTGGGCGGGATCGGCATCATGAACATCATGCTGGTGTCGGTCACCGAGCGGACCCGGGAGATCGGCATCCGGCTGGCGATCGGCGCACGCACGGCGGACGTGCTGACTCAGTTCCTGGTGGAGTCCGTGGTGCTGTCCACCATCGGCGGGATCATCGGCCTGGCGATCGGCATGAGCGCGACCTGGCTGGCCACCGCGCAGCTCGATCTGCCGTTCGTGCTGTCGCCGGGCACCATGGCCCTGGGCTTCGGCTTCTCCGTGTTCATCGGCGTGCTGTTCGGCTTCATACCCGCGCGCAAGGCGGCGCACCTGAATCCCATCGACGCGCTGCGGCACGAGTGACGCGCTCGACGCGGGCGCCTGGCCGGCGTCACGGCGGGGCCGGGGCGTAGCGCGTCAGCGTCGCCGCCCGACCGTCGGCTTCGTCGGCGATGACGATGGCGCCGTCGGCGAGCACGGCGATCCCCTCTGCCTGGCGGTGCCGGGCCCGGAGCAGCCGCCGCCAGGCCAGCAGCCGGCCCGCCTCCGCATCGACCTCCAGCAGCACCCGCTCCTTGCCGGCGAGCACCAGCAGTCGCGCCGGCGCCCCGCCGGCACGGCCTGCCCGGGCGGGCAGCCAGGCGAGCCCCGACGGGCGCAGCCGGCGCAGGCCGGTGGCGTTCAGCACCGGGGCGACGTCGATGGCCAGCACCTCCGACTGGGCGGCATCCGCCGCCACGCGAACGAGCAGGACGTGGCCGGTGCGGGGCGCCCGGGGATACTTGCAGGCCAGCAGCAGCCCGCCGTCGGGCGCCGTCTCGATGCCCTCGAAACCACAGACTCCGCGCAGCACCGTGGCCTGCCGCCAGGCCGTGGTGCCTCCGGGCGAGAGGGTGGCCCGGTACACCAGGCCCGGACTCCCCAGCAGCCACAGCGCGTCGCCGCGGCGGGCGAGGCCCTCGAAATCCCCCGGCGGACCCGGGGCGCCGGGCACGGCAACGATCTCCAGCGTCGCGCCGGGCGCCAGCCGCCACAGCGCCGCGCCGTTGTCGTGGTGCGCCAGCAGCCCACCTTCGCCGTCGTCGACCAGGCCGGAGACTTCCGCAAGCTCGTCGGGCAGGGTCCACCGGCCCGAGGGCGCGTCGAAACGATAGTGGGACAGCCCGGTCGCCGGCACGAGGTCGGCGCCCCGGCCGGCATCGGTGGCGCAGCCCGGGCCACCCGTCAGCGCGGCGGCCAGCAGGGCCACGGGGGCCAGGCGCACGCCGCTCAGCCGCCGGCCGCGAGGCAGCGCCAGACTTTCTCGGCGGTGAGCGGCATCTGCAGCCGCTCGCGGCGGACGCGGTCGATGCCGCCGCGCCGCAGCGCATCGCACACGGCGTTGAAGACCACGTGGGGCGCGGCGCAGGCACCGCCCTCGCCGATGCCCTTGACGCCGAGCTCGTTGGTAGGCTCCAGGACCTCGTGGAACCCCACGTCGATGTCCGGCATGTCCGCGGCGTGGGGCATGGCGTAGTCCATGAACGAGCCGGTCACGAGCTGCCCGTAGGCGTCGTACACGGCGTGCTCCAGCAGCGCCTGGCCGAGCCCCTGGACGACGCCGCCGTGGACCTGGCCGGTGGCCAGCAGCGGGTTGATCACCCGGCCGCAGTCGTCGACCGCGGTGTACCGCAGCACCTCGATCTCACCGGTGTCCGGATCCACCGCCACCTCGGCCACGTGGCAGCCATTGGGAAACGTGTAACCGCCGCCCCGGTCGTAGCGGAAGGTCTCCGCCAGCGGCGCGCCGCCGAAGGTGGCGTCCAGAGCGGCGCGCGCCACCTCCTCGAGGGTCACCTCGCCGGGACCGTCGTCGAGCCGGTACACGCCACCCTGGTAGCAAACCCGCTCCGGCGCAGCCTGCAGCAGCGCCGCCGCCGTGTCCCGGCCGCGCCGCACCACCGCCTGGCCGGCCTGCCGGACCGCGATGCCGCCCATCTGGGAGGACCGGGAACCGCCGGTGCCGCCGCCGAACTTCACCACCGCGGTGTCGCCCTGAACGATGCGGATCCGGTGGAAGTCCACCTCCAGCGCCTCGGCGAGGATCTGGGCGTAGGCGGTCTCGTGGCCCTGGCCGTGGGAGTAGGTGCCGACCACCGCCTCGACGGTGCCGTCGGCGGCCACGGACACCCGGGCTTCCTCCTCGGGGCCGCCGCCGGAAGATTCCACGTAGTAGCCGAGGCCGATGCCCCGCCAGCGTCCGTCCGCGCCTTCTGCGCGGCCGCCGAAGCCGGCCCAGTCCGCGCGTTCCAGGGCCCGGGCCAGGGTGCCGGCGAAGTTGCCGCTGTGCATGGTCACGCCGGCATGATTGGTGAACGGCAGGTCCTCGGGACGGACGAAGTTGCGCCGGCGGATCTCGTCGGGGGCCAGCCCGAGCTGTTCCGCGGCGGCGTCCATCAACCGCTCCATGACGTAGCACGCTTCGGGGCGGCCGGCGCCCCGGTAGGCGGACACCGGCATCACGTTGGTGAACAGGCAGCGCACCCGGTGATGCAGCGTCGGAATCCGGTAGACGGTGCCGACCACCCGGCCGCCGGCGACGGTGGGCACCAGCGGTCCCACCGCCGAGCAGTAGGCGCCGAGGTTGGCCAGCGTGTCGACCGCCAGCGCCACCACCCGGCCGTCCTCGTCCAGGCCCAGCTCGCAGCGGGTCCGGTTGTCGCGGCCGTGGGCGTCCGACAGGAACATCTCGCTGCGGTCGCCGCGCCACTTCACCGGCCGACCCAGCGCCCGGGCCGCGAACAGGCACACGCACGCCTCCGGGTAGACCTCGCCGCGAATGCCGAAGCCGCCGCCGGTGTCGCCGCTGATCACCCGCACCCGCTCGGCATCGACCTTGAGGATGGCCCGCGCCAGCACCCCCTGCTGGGCGTAGGCGCCCTGGCTGGGGTTGTAGAGCAGGAATCCGTCCTCGCCGTAGTCCGCGACGCAGGCCCGCGGCTCGAGCGGCGTCGGCGCCACCCGGTTGTTCACCAGGTCGAGGGCGACCCGGTGGCGGGCCGAGGCCAGCGCCCGCGCGGTCGCGGCCTCGTCGCCGTTCTCGTAGCGCAGGCACAGATTGCCGGGGCAGTCGTCGTGCAGCCGAGGGGCGTCGGGGCCGGCCGCGGCTTCCAGATCCACCACCGGCGGCAGATCGTCCACCTCGAGCTCGATCAGCTCCGCCGCGGCCACCGCTGCGGCCCGGGTCTCGGCGATCACCGCGGCGAGCGGTTCCCCGACGAAGCGCACCCGGTCCCGGGCCAGCACCGGCCGTTCCGGGATGAACGCCGGCTCGCCGTCGGCACCGGTGATGCGCGCCCGGCAGGGCAGCGGTCCGAGCTCGTGCAGGTCTTCCGCGGTCAACACGGCATGCACGCCGCGCGCCGCCAGGGCGGCGGACACGTCGAGCCGGCGGATCACGCCGTGGGCGTGGGGCGAGCGCAGGAACGCCGCATGAAGCTGGCCGGGCAGATCGACGTCGTCGGTGAAACGGCCGGCGCCGGTGACCAGCCGCGGGTCCTCGGTGCGGGGCACGCTCTGGCCGATGCCGAACTTCACCGCTCGGCCGCTCCCGGGTCTGTGGGGGCCGTGCCCGTCACGCTCAGCCGACGGTGACCCGGTGGCGCAGCACGCCGATGGGCTTCACCTCGACTTCGATCTCGTCACCCTCGTCCATGAACACCGGCGGGGTGCGGGCGGCGCCCACGCCGCCGGGCGTGCCGGTGACGATCACGTCCCCCGGGGTCAGCTCGCAGAACGTGGAGCAGTACTCGATGATGTCGCCGAAATCGAACACCAGCAGGTCGGCGGTGGCGTTCTGCATCACCTCGCCGTTCAGCCGCGTGGTGATCTCCATGGCGCCGATGTCGGCGACATCGTCCCGGGTCACCATCCACGGCCCGAAGCCGCCGGTGGACGGAAAGTTCTTGCCGGGGGTGAACTGGGTGGTCTGCCGCTGATACTCCCGCACGCTGCCGTCGTTGTAGATGCTGTAGCCGGCGACATGGTCCAGGGCCCGGGCCTTGGGAATGCGCCGTCCGGCCTTGCCGATGACCAGGGCGATCTCGCCCTCGTAGTCCAGGGTGTTGGACTCCTTCGGCCGGATCATCGGCTGCCCGTGGCCGACCTGGGCGTTGGCGAAGCGCACGAAGATGGTCGGGAAGCCCTCGCCGCCCCGCCCGGTCTCCTCCTGGTGCGCCTTGTAGTTGAGACCCACGCAGAGAATCTTGTCCGGATTGGGCACCGTCGGCAGGTAGACCAGGCCCTCGAGGGGCAGATCCGCCGCGTCGCCGCACAGCCCGGCGAGCTCGTCGAGGGCGTCGGCGGCGATGGCGGATTTCAGGTCCGCGAACTTGCCGCGGGCACCGACGTCGACCACGCCGGCGCCGTCGCTGGTCAGGTAACCGAAGGTCGGGGCACCGTCACGAATGAAAGACAGCCAGCGCATGGGACTACTCGAACATGATGACGTTGCGGGCGATCTCGCCGGTTTCGAGCTGCTTCATCGCGTCGTTGATGTCCGCCAGCCTGATGTGGCTGGAGATCATGTCGTCGAGGTGCAGCTTGCCCTGCAGGTAGAGGTCCACGAACCGGGGCATGTCCACCCGGAACCGATTCGAGCCCATGAACGAGCCCTGGATCTTCTTCTCGAACAGGAACTCGACGCCGTGCAGGGTCACCATGTCGCCGGGCGGAATCATGCCGATGATGGTGGCCGCGCCACCGTTGCGCAGCATGTTGAAGGCCTGCTCGGCGGTGGCCTTCAGGCCGATCGCCTCGAAGGTGTAGTGGGCGCCGCCGTCGGTCAGCTCCTTGACCGCCTCCACCGCGTCGGTGTCCTTGGCGTTGACCACGTCGGTGGCGCCGAACTTGCGCGCCAGCTCGAGTTTCGACGGCACCGTGTCGACGGCGATCACCCGGCTGGCGCCGGCGATGGCGGCGCCGTTGATGCAGGACAGGCCGACCCCGCCGCAGCCGATCACCGCCACCGTCGAGCCCGGCTCCACCCTGGCGGTATGGATGACGGCGCCGACGCCGGTGGTGACGCCGCAGCCGATCAGCGCGGCGCGATCCAGCGGCATGTCCTCGCGGATCTTCGCCACGGCGTGCTCGTGGACCAGCATGTGCTCGGCGAAGGAGCCCAGGTTGGCGAACTGGGTGAGCGGCTTGCCGGCGTCCGACAGGCGCGGCTCCTCTTCCTCGCGGCGCTTGGTCTCCGGCTCCTGGCACAGGGTCATGCGGCCGGTGAGGCAGTATTCGCAGTGGCCGCAGAACACCGACAGGCAGGTGATCACGTGATCGCCCGGCTTGACGTAATGAACGTCCGACCCGACCTGCTCCACCACGCCCGCGCTCTCGTGGCCGAGCACCATCGGGAGCTGGCCCGGGTAGGTGCCGTTGAAGAAGTGCAGGTCCGAGTGACACACCCCGGCTGCCACGGTGCGGATCAGCACCTCACGGGGCCCCGGCTTGGAGACCTGGACCTCCTCGATCTCCATGGGCTGATTGACCTCGCGGAATACGGCTGCCTTCATCGGATGTTCCCCCCGGATGGATGAGTGACTTCTACCCTGTAGGAGCGGCCTCCCGGCCGCGATTCACCGGATTGCACGGCAACCGGATCGCGGCCGGGAGGCTACCCGCCCAGGGCCGCTCCTACGAGAGCTATGTGTTGGCTCGAGTAACTGAGGGAGTGTGCCGGGCCGCTCAGAGCTGCGCAAGGCGGCCGTCGATGAGGGCCTCCGCGGCGGCCACCGCCGCGGCCAGGCTGCGCGGGTCCGCCACGCCGCGGCCGGCGATGTCGAAGGCGGTGCCGTGATCCACCGAGGTGCGGACGAACGGGATGCCCAGGGTGGCCGTGGTGCTGGCGTGGAAATCGTGGACCTTGATGGCGATGTGGCCCTGGTCGTGGTACAGCGCCAGCACCACGTCGAACTCGCCGTCGATGGCCCGGTTGAACACCGAGTCCGCCGGCCAGGGGCCGCTCACGGCGAGCCCCTCGGCCCGGGCGTCGGCCACCGCCGGCGCCAGCTCGTCGATCTCCTCGCGGCCGAGCAGCCCGCCCTCGCCGCCGTGGGGATTCAGCGCCGCCACCGCGATGCGGGCGCCGGGCAGCCCCCAGGTCGACAGGGTCCGCGCGGTGAGCCGGAGCTTGTGCAGCACGTTGTCCCGGGTCACGTAGCGCGCCGCCTCGATCAGCGACTTGTGGGTGGACAGGTGAACCACCCGCAGCCCCGGCGTCATGAGCATGGTGGCGGTCCAGTCCGCGCCGGTGAGCCGGGAGAGGATCTCCTGGTGGCCGATGTCGTCGACGTAGCCGGCCGCGTGAATGGCTTCCTTGTGGATGGGACAGGTGACCATGCCCGCCACCTGCCCCGCCAGACAGGCGCGCGCCGCCGTCTCCACCGAGCGCACCGCGATCTCGCCGCAGCGGGCGTCGACGCGGCCGAACTCGAAGCCCTCCGGGCCGAGGCCGACGTCCAGCAGCGCCAGCGGCGCGCCGGCGGTGTCGGGACCGGGGACGTCCGCCAGCTCCGGCAGCGTGACGCCGGCGGCTTCGGCGCCGGCCTCCAGCGCCCAGCGGGTGCCGATCAGCAGCAGCGGCCGCACGTCGGGGCCCGACGCCCGTTCCGCCAGCAGGCGCGTCGCCACTTCCGGACCGATGCCGGCCGGGTCGCCCAGGGTCAGCGCCAGGGGCAGCCGCGCGCCGGATACTGTATATTCATCCACCATCATGCAGAAGCTGTCGGACCTGCTGGAGAGTTTTCGAGTGTACGCCGTTTGCGTGCCCTGCGGCCGCATGGAGGCGCTGGACCTGGCGCGGGCGGCGGCCCGGCTCGGCGAGGGCGCCACCGTCGCCGACCTGCGCGCCCGGGTGCGCTGCGGCGCCTGCCGCGCCTTCACCCGCGACGTGCGCGTGGTCTACGTGGGTCCGGAGGACCGCCGGGCGGACTTCCGCTACCGGCGCTGATCGCCGTCTATCGGCGCGGATCGGCATCGCGCTACCATGGGCCGCTCACGGACGCACAGGAAGACGACATGGGCGTGGAAACCGGCGGCCTGCTGGGCCTGATTCACCTGGTCATCGTGATCTACGCGCTGGTCAAGATCGTCCAGAGCGGCGCCTCCACGGGCGCCAAGGTGCTGTGGATCGTGATCGTCCTGGTGCTGCCGATCCTCGGGCTGATCCTCTGGCTGCTGCTCGGGCCCAAGGGCTGACCCGGCCGTCAGGCGGGGGCGCCGGGCCTACAGCAGCTCCGTCGCCTCCAGGGTCAGGCCGAAGCCCTTGACGCCCACGTAGTCCACTTCCCGGCCCGCGATCAGGCGGATCTTGGCGAGCCCCAGATCGCGCAGAATCTGAGCGCCGACGCCGATCTCCAGCCACTGGGCCTTGCGGGCGTCCTCCTTGGAACCGCTGGTGAGCTTGTCCAGCGGCACGCCGACGAACCCGGAGCGCAGGTAGATCAGCACGCCGGCGCCGAGCTTCTCGATACGGTCCAGGGACGCGTCCAGCAGGCTCTCCTGGTGCTCGGACTGGGGCCCGAACAGGTCGTCGAGCAGCTTCTCCCGGTGAATCCGCACGGGCACGGAATCCAGCGCGTGGATGTCGCCGAACACCAGCGCGATGTGCTCGGCCTCCTCGAACTTGGTCCGGTAGGCGGTGGCCCGGGCGGTGCCGATGCGCGTCCGCACGGTGAACTCCATGGTGCGCTCGACGAGCTGCTCGCGCTGCTGGCGGTAGGCGATGAGGTCGGCGATGGAGATGATCTTGAGCCGATGCTCCCGGGCGAAGTCGATGAGCTGCGGCAGGCGCTGCACGGTGCCGTCGTCGTTGACCAGCTCCGCCAGCAGACCCACCGGCGGACAGCCGGCCAGCACCGCCAGGTCGATGCCCGCCTCGGTGTGGCCGGAGCGCACCAGCACCCCGCCCTGACGGCCGACCAGGGGAAAGATGTGGCCGGGACGGACGAAGTCCTCGGGCGCGACGTTGTTGCTGGTCAGCGCCTGGGCGGTCGCCGCCCGCTCCTCGGCGGAGATGCCGGTGGTCAGCCCCTTGGTGTAGTCGATGGACACGGTGAAGGCCGTGCTCATGGGCGCGTCGTTGCGGGCCACCATGGGGTCGAGGTGCAGGCGCTTGGCGTGCTCCTCGAGAATCGGCGTGCACAGGATGCCGCTGGTGTGGCGGATCATGAACGCGACCTTCTCGGCCGTGGCCTTGCTGGCCGCCATGATCAGGTCGCCCTCGTTCTCCCGGTCGTCGTCGTCCACCACCACCACCATCTCGCCGGCGGCTACCGCCGCCAGGGCTTCCTCGATGGTGTCGAAGGGGGAGTCGGTCTGAGAGGACGCCCCGCGGGGCTGATCGCTGGTCATGGTTACGCCTGCTGTTCGAGTCGGTGTGAAATCGGGCGCGCAAGATTATCACGCCGGGCAGGCGGGCTGCGAAACGACCGCGCGGGAATCTCAGGGACGCATGAACATGTAGTCCTCGTCGCCCTGGCTGTTGTCGAGCTGGAACTGCAGCACGGCCTTAAGGTCCTCGGGGCCCTTCAGGTCGCGATAGCGCTCGGTCAGGGTGGCCAGCATGGCGCGCAGCAGGGTCTCGGGGTCCACGCCCGCGGCCTCGGCCTGGCCGATGGCGGCGTCGATCTGTTCTCTGGCGATGGTATAGGCGCTCATCGGCGGGTCTCACCTCCGTCTGGGATGTCGGCCGGGCCCGGGCGACGTCTCACACGGCGCCGTCTGCCTCCAGCGCCTCCAGCTCCGACTCGCTCAGCCCGAAAACGCCGCAGTATATGGCCCGGTTGTCGGCGCCGAGATACGGGACTTCCGAAAGCGGCGGCAGCTCCGCGCCGGCGAAGCGCAGCGGCGAGTGGCACAGCGCCACCCGCCCGAGATCGGGATGCTCGACCCACTCCAGGGTGCCCCGGGCGTGGAGCTGGGGGTCGTTGACCACCTCGTCGAGGGACTGCACCGGCGCGCAGATCACGTCGTGGGCCTGGGCGATGCGGAACACCTCGTGCTTGGGCAGCGACGCGGTCCAGCGCTCCACCTCCGCGTCCAGCGCGTCCATGTGGCGGGCCCGGGCCGCCATGTCCGCGAATTCGGGCCGGTCGAGCAGCTCCGGCCGCCCCATGGCTGCCACCAGATTGCGCCAGTGGCCTTCGCGGATGCAGATGATGGCGACGTGGCCGTCGGCCGCCCGGTAGACGTTGTAGGGCGCCGCGGACAGGGCGGCATGCCGGTTGCCGGTGCGCGGCGGCTGGTGCCCGGCCATGAAGTACGCGCCGAGCGCCGTCGACAGCGCCGGGAACAGGCAGTCCTGCATGGACACGTCGATCATCGCGCCCTCGCCGCTGACGCTGCGCCGGTACAGCGCCGCCACGATGGCGCCGAACAGGTGCGCCCCGCCCATGAAGTCCGCGAGGTCCGGCCCCGCCTTGGTGGGCGGACTGTCGGCGTCCCCGGTGATGCTCATCACCCCGGTCATGGCCTGCAGGGTGATGTCCATGCCGCGGTACGCCCGGTACGGCCCCGTGGTGCCGAAGCCCGTGCTGGCGGCGTAGATCAGCCCGGGATGCTCGGCCCGCAGCGCGTCGGCGCCGACGCCGTAGCGTGCCAGGGTGCCCGGCGCGAAGTTCTCGAGCACCACGTCGACCTGGCGGACCACGCGCTTCAGCAGGGCCTGGCCGCCCGGCGTCTTGATGTCGAGGGTGATGCAGGCCTTGCCCGTGTTCAGCAGCGCGAACGGGTAGCTCGCCGCCGTGGCCCGGGCGCGGCCCCGCAGGGTCTCGCCCTGGGGCGACTCCACCTTGATCACCCGGGCGCCCGCCTGGGCGAGCAGGAAGCCGCAGTAGGGGCCGTTGTAGACCTGGCCGAAATCGAGGACGGTGACGCCTTCCAGCGGCAGCGCGCTCATGGCCGGGCTCCCTCGGGCCGCGGCTCGAGCGCCGGGCAAAAAAAACGGGGCCTGCGGAACAGGCCCCGATCGATAGGGAACGGAACCCAATCGGTTCCAAACGATGTGTGGGGTACACAGTACGTACTGATGCGCCCGCGACGGAAACCGTCGCACGCGCCGTGGCGAAAACCCGCCTTGTCGGACAATTCCGGCCGACCCGACCGGGCCGGTCCCGGGGCGTCGTTCATCGCTGGCCTCCCTCCTCGATCCCGCCGGGGTTCCCTCAGTGCCGGACGAACCGGTTCCGCTGTCGGTCCTTGCGCACCCCGTCGCCGGGGAAGATCTGCCCGTTCATGACGATGAACACCCCCGGCGGCAGCGCCTGGACCGCGGCCACCGCCATCCCGACGTTGAAGAACGCGTCGGTCTGGGCGAAGCGGGCCGGCGCCAGGGCGCCGGTGAGGACGACGGTCCGCTCCCCGAGCCCGGTCAGGGCCCGGGCGGTCTCGGTCATGGTGTCGGTGCCGTGGGTGACGATCACCCGCCGCTCGGGGCGGGCGGCGATTCGCTCGCGGATCATCGCGCGGTCCTCGTCGGTGATGTCGAGGCTGTCCTTGCGCAGCAGCCCGAGCATCTCGAACGGCACGGCGACGTGGGCCTGGCGCAGCAGGTCACCGACCACCGACTCGCCGACCTCGTAGTTGCTGTTGGCGTCGAAGTAGACCTTGTCGATGGTGCCACCCGTGGTGACCACCAGAATCGGTTCCGGATCGTAGGCCGCGGCGTCCACCACCGTCGCTCTCCCGTCTCGCGTCGGGCGCATGATAGCCATCCCCTGGCGTTGCCCCCAACACCCGCTGGCCGCCGCTCCCGCTATTGGTTATGTTGCCGGACAGTCCGCAAGGGAGGGACGCCCCATGACACGCACCGTCTACCGGAACACCCACCGCTCCATCGCCCTGGCCGTGGCGCTCGTCATGGCTGCGAGTGCAACTGCGGCTGCCGCCGCGGCGGACGGCACCGTGCCGCTCCGGCCCACCGCCGACGACGAGCTGCCGCCGGCCATCGTCGGCGAGGGCGGCGCCCTCCTCGGCAGCGACGTCGGCTACTTCGACGCCAACGACGCGACCGTCGGCTACCTGGCCGTCCCCGAGGGTCCCGGCCCCCATCCGGCGGTGATTCTCATCCACGAATGGAACGGGCTGGTGGACCGGGTCAAGCAGACCGCGGACAGCTTCGCCGCCGAGGGCTACGTCGCCCTGGCCGCCGATCTCTACAGCGGCCGCACCGGCAGCAACCGCGAGGAGAACATGGCCCTGGTCCGGGAGACCCTCGCCGAGCCCGAGGTGATCATCGCCAACCTCGAAGCGGCGGTGCGCTACCTGGAGGCCCGGGACGACACCACCGGCAAGGTCGCCGCCATCGGCTGGTGCTACGGCGGCGGCGTCGCGCTGTCCTTCGCGCTGGGCAGCGACGCCCACGACGGCACGGCCATCTTCTACGGCCGGCTGCTCGACGATCCCGAGCGCATGCAGCACATCCACCACCCGGTGTACGGCACGTTCGTCGAGAACGACGCCGGCATTCCCGTGGCGGACGTGCACGCCTTCGTCGACGCGCTGCGGGCCGCCGGCATCGACAACGACGTGCACGTCTACGACCACGTCAATCACGGTTTCTGGCTCCACGTCGACCGGGACCCGGCAACCAACGCGGGACCCGCGCTGGACGCCTGGCAGCGGCTGAAGACCTATCTGGACCAGGTGCTCGGCGACTGAATGGAACTGCCGTACCGGGTCCATCCGGGCGATGGCCCGCCGCTGCTGCTGGTACACGGCTTCCTCACCGGGCCGGGCCAGTGGCAGGCGAACCTCGAGGCTCTGCGCCGCCACTGCACGCCGGTGACGGTCACCCTGTGGGGTCACGCCGGCGCCCCCAGCCCCGCTGATGCCGCCGCCTACGACCCCGGCGCCTACGTCGCCGCCTTCGACGCCATCCGCCGGGCCCTCGGCGCCGAGCGCTGGTTTCTGCTCGGCTACTCCCTCGGCGCCGGGCTGACCCTGCGCTACGCGTTCGAGCATCCGGACCGGGTGATCGGCCATGCCTTCACCAACTCGACCTCGGCCCTGGCGGATGCGGACGTCCAGCAGCGCTGGATCGCGTCCGCCGCCGAGTCCGCGGAGAAGGTCCGGACGGGCGGCCACCGGGCCATGGAGCGGATCGCCGTCCACCCCCGCCACGCCCGCAAGCTGCCGCAGCCGATCTACCGGGCGCTGATGGCGGACGCGGCCCGCCACGACCCCGCCGGCATCGCCGCCACCATGGAGCACACCAACCCCCACACGTCGGTGCGCGCCCGCCTTGCGGAGAACCAGCGGCCGGCCCTGCTGGTCTGCGGCACCCGGGAGCGGCGCTTCCGCCCCCACCGGGAATTCCTGCCGGAGCACATGCCCCACCTGCGCGTCGCCGACCTCGACGCCGGCCACGGCATGAACATGGAGGCGCCGGAGGCCTTCGCGGCGGCGGTGACGGCGTTCCTGACCTCGTGCGCCACATCGTCGACGAGCTGATCGAGGAGCGGGCCGAGGGGCTGCGCCGCCACCCCTGGCTGTGGCGCAGCCTGAAGCCGGCGATCTACCCGCTGCTGGGCTACCGGCACGCCATCCGCATGGCGGATCAGATCGCGCCGCTGCCGGGACTCGAGACCCTGCAGCACCTCAGCCGGACCCTGGACCTGCGCCTCGAGGTCAGCGGGCTCGAGCGGATTCCCGCCAGCGGCCTCGCCGTGGTCACCCCCAACCACCCCTCGGGCATCGCCGACGGCATCGCCGTGTTCGACGCGCTGCGCCGGGTCCGCGAGGACATCAGCTTCTTCGCCAACCGGGACGCGATCCGGGTCTCGCCGGGACTGGCGGACGTGATCGTGCCGGTGGAGTGGATGGAGACCCGGCGCAGCCACGGCCGCAACCGCGAGACGGTGCGCCACATGATCGAAGCCTTCCGCCAGCAGCGCCTGATCGTGATCTTTCCGTCCGGCCGGCTGGCCCGGCCGACGCTGGGCGGCCTGGTGGAACGGGACTGGCTGCCGTCGGCGCTGAACCTGGCGGTGAAATACCGGGCGCCGGTCACGCCCATGCACATCGAGGGGCGTAACTCCTGGCTGTACTACCTGTTCTACGCCATCCACCACGAGCTGCGGGACATGACCCTGTTCCGGGAACTGCTGAACAAGCGCGGGCGGACCTACCGGATCCGCATCGGCGCGCCCTTCGAGCCGACGGGGGACCCCAGGGATCTGACGCCGGCGCTGCGGCGCTTCGTGATGGAGGAGCTGCCGAGGGGCGCGACCCGCTTCCGGCCGCCCGCGGTCAGGCCGGCAGAAACGGCGTGACCGGCTTCGGCCCTTCGTCCGCGCAGCTCTTCAGCACGGCGCGGGGTTCCGGGGATCGGCGCACCCGGCGGGTCACCGGCCCCGCCGGCGAGTCGAAGGTGACCTCCCAGACGCCGTCCGGCAGCTCCACCGCCCGGGGCGACGACAGGTCCGAACGCCGGGTGACGGCCTCCGCCGCCTGCGCCTCGGGCGGCAGCGCGCTGCGGCCCCGCAGCCAGTCGAAGGCCAGCTCGCCGGCTTCCACCCGGGCGACGAAGTCGTCCAGCCCCGCCTCGGTGAGCCGCCCGTAGAGCGCGCCCTGGGGCAACACCAGCACATTGGGCGCGAACCGGTGGCCGCCGAGATGGGTGACCTGCCAGGCGCGGTCGCCGACCCGCTCGCGCAGCCCGGCGTAGATGGGCAGCCCGTAGCGGGCGCAGCACACGTCCCGCTGGCCGTTGGTGCAGACGAAGTAGCGGGGCATGTCGACCCGCTGCAGGATCACCGGGTCGGCGACCTCGTCCGCCAGCCGGATCCGCTGCAGGAACTCGTAGCCGACGCCGGCGGCGCCGAACAGCCCCGCCGGCGTGGCGACGTAGAGCTGGGTCTCGTCGCGGTCGAGCTCGGGACGGCGGATGAACTGGGGCCGGGCCTTCAGGCCCGCGCCCTCCAGCGCCGCCAGGTTGTCGTCCAGCCAGGCCCGGGTCGCAGCGTCCAGGCTGTTGTCCGCCAGCGCCTTCGCCTTCCAGGTCGGCTTGTACTCCAGCAGCACCCAGACGTCGACCGGATCGGCGGTGCCGATCATCGGCTCGTCGGTGTTCTCCTCGCAGCAGAAGATTCGTTCGGCCATGGCCCCGGTTGTACCTCACTGCACCAGCCGCTAGCTTAGCAGCCGTGGCTGCCGTACACAGGCCGCCCACACGGAAGCACTTCGGCGAGACTCAGGGGAGAAGGAACCGCCATGGGCCCGACGCAGGCGCTCGCGCAGCGCATCACCGAGACGCACTTCGACGCCCTGTCCGGCGAGGCGGCCACCGTGGCCAGCCAGGCGCTGCTGGACTTTCTCGGCGTCACCCTGGCCGGCGCCGGCGAGCCGCTGGCGACCATGCTGCAGGCCCAGATCGCCGACGAGGGCGGCCACCCCCAGGCGTCCGTGCTCGGCACGGCCCTGTCGGTGAGCGTCCGCCAGGCGGCGCTCGCCAACGGCGCCGCCGGCCATGCCCACGACTACGACGACGTCCACGACGCCATGATCGGCCACCCCACGGTGCCGGTAGCGCCGGCGGTGCTGGCCCTGGCCGAGCATCTCGGCAGCAGCGGCGCGGACGTGATCGCCGCCTACTGCGCCGGCGTCGACACGGAGTGCATCCTCGGGCGCTACGCCGGCCCGGGCCACTACGCCCGGGGCTGGCATGCCACCGCCACTCTGGGCAGCCTCGGCGCCGCGGCCGCCAGCGCCCGGCTGCTCGGGCTGGACGTCGAACACACCGCCGCGGCGCTGGGCATCGCCGCCACCCAGGCGGCCGGGCTCAAGAGCCAGTTCGGCACCATGTGCAAGCCGCTCCATGCCGGCCACGCGGCCGCCACCGGCGTCGAGGCGGCCCAGCTCGCCGCCCGGGGATTCACCAGCCGGCCGGACGTGCTGGAAGCGCACCAGGGCTTCATGTCGACCCTGTCCGACGCGGCCTCCCTGGACCGGTTCTTCTCGGCCCTGGCCACCCGGGAGTTCGTCCCCGACATCTGCTTCAAGTACCACGCCGCCTGCTACCTGACCCATTCCGCCATCGAGGCGGCCCTGCAGCTCAAGCGCCTGGAGAAGCTGAAGCCCAGGCAGGTGGAGGCGGTGGACGTCTGGGTCAACGCCGGCCACTTCGACGTCTGCAACATCGCCGCGCCGGTCACGGGCCTGGAAGCCAAGTTCAGCCTGCGCTTCACCGTCGCCATGGCGCTGGCCGGCGAGGACACCGCGAGCATCGAGCTGTTCACCGATGCCCTGACCCGGCGCCGCGACCTGGTGGCGCTGCGGGACCGGGTCACGGTCCACGCCCACGAGCGCGCCCGCCCGGAGACCCGGGTGCGCATCCGCACCGCCGACGGCCGGTCCCTGGAGACGGAAGCCAACGTGGCCATTCCCGCCACCGATCTCGACACCCAGTGGCAGCGGCTGGCCGAGAAGTTCCACACCCTGGCCGATCCGCTGATCGGCGGCGACGCCGCCGACACGGTGGAGGACGGCTGCCGCCGCCTGCCGGACATGGACGGGGTGGCCGCCCTCGCCGCGGCCCTGCGCCCGGCCGCCCTCGGGCAGCGACGGAGCGCATGACGTGAGCGAGGAGACCGACTTCCGCAGCCGTGCCGTCACCCGGCACAAGGGCAACCGCTACGAAGACATGACCGAGGGCCGGGTGTTCGAGCACCACTGGGGCCGGACCATCACCGCGGGCGACAACGCCGCCTTCACCAGCCAGACCCTGTCGTTCTGTCCGCTCTACTTCAACGAGCCCTACGCCCGCGCCATGGGCCATCCCGCGACCGTGGTGAACCCGCTGCTGGTGTTCAACACCGTGTTCGGCCTGTCCGTGGAGGATCTGTCCGAGGGCGGCGGGCCGTTTCTCGGGGTGGACGGCTGCGCCTTCCTGGCGCCGGTCCACGTGGGCGACACGCTGACCGCCCGCAGCACCGTGAAGATCGCCCGGGAATCCAAGGGCCAGCCGGGCTTCGGCATCGTCACCTGGCACACCGAGGGCTTCAATCAGCACGGCGAGCGGGTGATCGAGTTCCACCGCACCAACCTCGTCCGGCGGCGGACGCGGAGCTGACCATGGCGCTGACCGGCGACGACAACTACTTCGAGGACTTCCAGCCCGGCCAGGTGTTCCGCCACGCCCGGGGCAAGACCATGTGCGAGCAGGACAACGTCGGCATCACCCTGCAGGTGCTGAACACCGCCGACGCCCACTTCGACGAGCACCGCATGGCGCAGAACGCGATGGGCCGGGACGGCTGGAACCGGCGGCTGCAGTTCGGCGGCGTCACCATCGCCATGGTGATCGGACTGACCATGGAGGACACCGGCGAGAACGCCGTGGCCGAGCTCGGCCTCGACCGCATCCGCCTGAAAGCGCCGGTGTTCCACGGTGACACGCTGTACGCCTACACCGAGGTGCTCGGCGTCGAGGACGCCGACCGGGACGACGCCGGCATCGTCAACTTCCGCCACTGGGGCGTGAACCAGGACGACGCCGTGGTGTTCGAGGGCGAGCGCCGCGTGCTGATCAAACGCAAGAGCCATTTCCTGAACGACGGACCCGACCCATGAGCCGACAACCCAGACGCGAGCAGCCCCGCCGGGCGCGCCGCTGCCAGCTCTCCGTGCCCGGCAGCTCCGAGAAGATGATGTCCAAGGCCGCCGGCCTCGACGTCGACCACGTGTTTCTGGACCTCGAGGACGCGGTGGCGCCCAACGCCAAGGCCGAGGCCCGGGGCAAGATCGTCGCCGCCCTGAACGGCCTGGCGTGGAAGCCGAAGACCCTGTGCGTGCGCATCAACGACGTCGAGACGCCGTGGTGCCACGACGACGTCATCGAGGTGGTGACCGGCGCGGGCGCGAAGCTCGACACCATCATGCTCACCAAGGCCAAGCGGGTGGAGGACGTGCGCTTCCTGCACCTGCTGCTCGACCAGCTCGAGGCCAAGCTCGGCCTCACCCGCCGCATCGGCATCGAGTGCCTGATCGAGGAAGTCGAGGGCATGATGAACGTCGAGGACATCGCCGCCTGCTCGGACCGGCTCGAGTGCCTGATCTTCGGCATGGGCGACTACTCCGCCAGCCAGCAGATGCAGCTCGGCTACGTCGGCGCGTCCGGCACCTACCCGCCCGACGTGTGGCATTATCCGCGCTACCGCATGACCATCGCCTGCCACGCCAACGGCATCGACCCGGTGGACGGCCCCTACGCGAACTTCCGCAACCCGGAGGGCTACTCGAAGGAGGCCGAGCGCGCCTACGTGCTGGGCATGGTCGGCAAGTGGGCGATCCACCCCAGCCAGGTGGCGCTCGCCAATCCGGTGTTCACGCCGGACCCGGAGGCCGTGGCCGAGGCGCGCAAGCAGAAGGCCGCCTACGAGGAAGCACTCGACAAGGGGCTCGGCGCCATCAACGTCGACGGCGTGATGGTGGACGCGGCGAGCATCCGGATCGTGCAGAATCTCATCGACCGGGCCGAGCTGATCGGCATGTGACCGGCCACGCGCGATCGACCGCGCCGACCCGCTCGGCATGCGACCGACAACGCGTAGGAGCGGCCTCCCGGCCGCGATTACCGTGTGGGGCAACCGCCGCCTCGCGGCGCGTTCGCGGCCGGGAGGCCGCTCCTACGGGTCCTGGCCGGGCGGGACCGTGAGTGAACCGAGACAACCGAGAGACCGATGACCGAGCATTACCTGACCGAAGAGCGCCGCATGATCCAGGAGGTGGCGCGGGATTTCACCGCCCGGGAAGTCATTCCCGTCGCCAACGAGCTGGATCCGATCCAGGGCGACATCCCCGACGACCTGCGCCGCAAGATGGGCGACATGGGCTACTTCGGCATCCGCATGTCGGAGGAGCACGGCGGCCTCGGCCTCGGCGTGTTCGAGTACTGCCTGATCGCCGAGGAGCTGGCCCGGGGCTGGATGAGCGTGGCGAGCATCATCGCCCGGGCGGCGTCGCTGATGGGCGTGGAGGGCTGGCCCGAGGAGAAGCGCCTGGCGCTCACCCGCAAGGCCGCCCAGGGCGAGTACCTCGCCGCGGTGGCCCTGTCCGAACCCAACGCCGGCTCCGACCTGGCGGGGGTGAGCTGCAAGGCCGTGCTCGACGGCGACGAGTGGGTGATCACCGGCAACAAGTACTGGTGCACCTTCGCCGACGGCGCCGACTACATCCAGCTCCTGGCCCGCGTGGAGACACCGTCCGACCCGAACGCCCGCCACACCGGACTCAAGACCTTCATCATCGACAAGCCCCGGGGCGAGCTGCCGAAGGGCTGCCAGGGCGCACCGATCCCGAAGATCGGCTATTTCGGCTGGAAGACCTGGGAGCTCGCCTTCGACGGCTGCCGGATCCCCAAGGAGAACGTCATCACCGGCGGCGGCGGTGGCGGCGAGGGCTTCAAGAACGCGGTCAACTTCCTCAACGTCGCCCGGGCCCACACCGCGGCGCGCTCCATCGGCCTGGCCCGCGGGGCGCTCGAGGACGCCATGCAGTACGCTCAGGAGCGGGTGCAGTTCGGAGTGCCCATCGCCGACTTCCAGGAGACCCGCTTCAAGCTGGCGCGGATGGCCAGCGAGGTCGAGGCCGCGCGCCAGCTCATGTATCACGTGGCCACGCTGATGGACACCGGCGTGGCGGCGGACAAGGAGGCCGCCATGGTGAAGTGGTACGCCAGCGAGATGGCGGAGCGGGTGACCTCGGACGCCCTGCAGATCCTCGGCGGCGCCGGCTACACCAAGCTCCACGCGGTGGAACGTCACTGGCGGGACGCGCGCCTCACCAAGATCTTCGAGGGCACCAGCGAGATCCAGCTCAGGATCATCTCGGACCGGATGCTCGGCAGGCCGTCGTCGCGCAACCTCGCCTGACCCGGTCCATCCGCCGGCGGCCGTGCCGCCGGCGGACGCAGCCGCCGGACCGCGGTGTCAGGCCGCGGCTTCCGGCCCGCGGTCGCCCCGCAGCCGATCCCACAGGAACAGCGCCAGCAGGCCGAGGCCGCAGATCGTCAGCAGGAAGCTGACCAGGCCGCCCAGGAACGGCACGTTCACCACCAGCATCACCACCGCGAGACCCAGCGCCAGCAGCGCGGCGTAGTGGCTGCCCCGGCCGCGCAGCAGCCGGGCGCCGACCACGTAGGCGACGACGATCTGGGCCAGGTAGAGCGCGATCAGCCACAGCACGATGGCGATCGCGGCGAGCGGCAGGCCGATCAGCGTGAAGGCCACCAGCACGGCCACACCGGGCACGGCGACGAGGCTGACGACCCCGATGCCCCCGGCCAGGAACGCCTGGGTCGGCGTCTCCAGGGAGACCTGGCGCAGGCCCGGCACCAGCGCGAGCAGCGCGAATCCGGTGACGAACTTGGCGGTGAACCACAAAAGCTGGAAGACGATGTGCTGCCCGGCACCGAACTCGTGATCGTCCTCGAAATCCTCGCGGACATTGGTGGTCACCTCCCCGTCCACCACGGCGCTGGGCGAAACCGTGACGTTGTCGGCGCTGGCCACGTTGGCGACGACGTCGCCGCCGACCCGTGCCGGCGCGAGCAGCGCCAGCCGGTTCGCGTAGGCGGTCACGTCACCGGCCACCACGCCGCCGATCTCCACGGATTCGCCGAAGCCCATCACGTCCCGGTCCACGCTGCCGGCGACGTCGGCCCGCTCGGCGAACACCAGGGCGTTCTGGGCGATCGCCGCGCTGGTCTCCACCGACTGGCCGAAACCGAACAGGTTGCCGCCGATGCGCACGGCGGGGACGGACAGGGTCTCGGCGAAGCCCAGGACGCTGCCGCCGACCTCGCCGGCAATGGTCACGGTCTCGGCGCCGGTGACGATGGACCCGCCCACCCGGCCCCGCACCGAGACCCGCCTGGCGAACGCCACCAGGTCACCTTCCACGTCGCCATCGACCTCGATGGTCTCGCCGAAGGCGATCAGCGTGTCGGCGATCGTCTCGCCGGCCGGAATCAGCACCGTGCCCTCCTCGGCCCGGCGCAGGTCCAGGGCCTCGGCCGGGGGCGGCAGCAGCGCCGCGACGCCGAGCAGCGACACGAGCATCAGCGGACCGCCGCGGCGGTCCCGGAAACGCAGCCCCAACCAGACCGCGAAGGCGACGAGCACGGCGACCGAGGCCGTTTCAACGAGTACCGTCATGATGGCATCTCCGTTCTGAACCAGAAAAACGACGCCGTCGACGGCCATCTCGGCCAGGCCCCAGGCATCGAAGGGATTGAACCAGCCGGCCACCGCCGGCAGCGCGGCGCCCAGCACCGCCGGCGCCAGCAGCGACAGCAGCGCCACCACGCCGGCTCCGGCCAGCGCCCCGAACCAGGTACGGGCGCCGGCGAGGTCGAGGGGCGGAATCGGCGCCTCGTCCGTCGAGGTCAGCGCCGCGGACAGCACGCCGGCCTCCCGCGCCAGCCCGGACAGCCGGGCCGCGCACACGGCGCAGCCGGCGGCATGGTCGTCCACCGCCGCCCGGGACGCGGGGTCCAGGGCGTCGTCGGCGCGCATCATCAGCATCAGTTCGTCGGGACAGGTCATCACGTCGACTCCACTTCACGTTCCGCCAGCGCCTCGCGCAGTGCCCGCCGCGCCCGCAGCAGCAGCACCCCCACGTGGTTGCGGGTGATGCCGAGCCGCGCGGCGATGTCGTCGTAGCTGGCTTCCTCGAAATAGGCGAGCACCACCGGCACCCGGTAGCGATCGGGCAGTGCGTCCACGGCGGCCCGCACCGCCTCCGCGTCCCGCGCGTCTGCCAGCGCCGCCTCCGCGCCGCCGGCGGTGTCCGCGACCGCCGCCACGTCCGTGCCGGCCTCGTCGAAGCCCAGCGGCTCCCGGGCCCGGCGGCGGATCAGATCGATGCAGTGGTTGCCGGCGATGCGCAGAACCCAGGCCGCGAACGGCTGTGCCGGGTCGTAGCGGTCGATCGCGCGATAGGCTTTCACGAACACCTCCTGAGCGGCCTCTTCCGCCTGATGGGGTTGACCGAGCAGGCGCTGGCACAGGCCGAGCACCCGCCGGTAGTGGCTTCGATACAGTTCTGCGAATTCCGCGCTCAATGCCTCGTCCAAATGGCTGGCGGCGGCGGCTCCGGTCCGGCTCGATGGCCCGGAATCCGGCCGTCAGGAAGGAATACGGTCGTGGTCCGGAGAAATTACAGGCCCCAGTGTAGTGCGGCGCGCTGCGCCGGTTTGCCATCGCCACGGCGCCCTGCGAGACTGTCCTCGGCATACCAGGCTCCGAGGATCGAGACCACCATGAGCAATCCCGCCGACCTGCCCCGGACCTTCGGCGAGCTGCGATCCAGCGGTCACCAGGTGCTGCCCGTGAAGGCCGAGCTGCGGCGCAACCTGATCGCCCGCCTGCGCTCCGGCGAGGCGCTGTTCCCGGGCATCTCCGGTTACGACGACACGGTGCTGCCCCAGGTCACCAACGCCCTGCTCGGCAACCAGGACATCATACTGCTGGGCGAACGCGGCCAGGCGAAGTCACGGCTGGTGCGCAGCCTGACCGGCCTGCTCGACGAGTGGACGCCGGTGATCGCCGGCACCGAGATCCCCGAGAACCCGTTCCAGCCCATCTCCGCGCACGGCCGGCAGATCATGGCCGAGCAGGGAGATCAGGCGCCCATCCGCTGGCTGCACCGGGACGACCGCTACGCCGAGAAGCTGGCGACCCCGGACATCACCATCGCGGACCTGATCGGCGAGGTGGACCCCATCAAGGTGGCCGAGGGCCGCTACCTGTCCGACGAGTTCACCCTGCACTACGGCCTGGTGCCGCGGGTCAACCGCGGCATCTTCGCGATCAACGAGATGCCCGACCTGGCCGAGCGGATTCAGGTGGGCCTGCTGAACCTGCTGGAGGAGCGGGACGTGCAGATCCGCGGGCACCGGGTACGCCTGCCCCTGGACGTCATGGTGGTGGCCACCGCCAACCCCGAGGACTACACCAACCGGGGGCGCATCATCACGCCCCTGAAGGACCGCTACGGTGCCACGATCCGCACCCACTACCCCCTCCGCATCGAGGAGGAGATCGCGATCATGGAGCAGGAGGCGGACATCGACGACCTCGGCGACTACCACCTCGAGGTACCCGGCTTCATGAAGGAGATCGTCGCCGAGATCGTGCACCACGCGCGCCGCTCGCCGGACGTCAACCAGCGCTCCGGGGTGTCGGTTCGGGCGTCGATCTCGCTGTACGAGGCGCTGGTCGCCAACGCCTTCCGGCGCGCCCTGCGCACCGGCGAGAGCGAGGTCGTGCCGCGGGTGTCCGACCTGCCCTTCGTGGTGCCCGCCTTTCAGGGCAAGATCGAGTTCGAGTCCATGGAGGAAGGCCAGGAGGATCGCATCACCGAGCGGATATTCACCGCCGCGGTGAAGACGGTGTTCGACCGCCACTACGACGTCAACGACCTGGAGTCGGTGGCCGCGGCGTTCGCCGGGGAACTGGTGGTGGAAACCGGCGAGGGCACGCCTGCCGGGGACTACGCCGCCATCGCCGAGCGCCTGCCGGCGCTCAACGACGTCTTTCCGGACCGCAGCCAGGTATCGGCCGGCGTGCGCGCGTCCACGGTCGAGCTGATCCTCGAGGGACTGCATCTGCACAAGCTGCTCAACAAGTACGACCACATGGGCTACGCGACCTATACCGGCTGACCCACAGAGGTAGACGCCATGCGCATCTTCCCGACGCGCCACCAGTTCTCGAGATGGGACGGCAGCCAGAAGCTGTCCCTGGACGCGGACGAGATCCTCGGCCAGCTCGCCGACGACCTCATGGAGTACGGCGATCTGCGCTGGGCCATGCGCAACATGCTGTCCCGTGGCATGAAGATCCCCCAGGGCGGCTCCATGCAGGGCCTGCGGGACATGCTCAAGCAGCTCCGCGACCAGCGCAAACGGCAGCTCCAGCGCTACGACCTGTCGAGCATCTTCGAAGGCTTCCGCGAGCGCCTCGACGAGATCGTCGCCATGGAGCGGGAGCGCATCGAGGAGTGGCTGGCGAAGGAACAGGATCCGGACGACTTCTCCGGCGACGTGCTGAAGAACATCGCCCGCAACAACGCCGGGCAGCTCGACGACCTGCCCGAGGAGCTTGCCGCCCGGGTGCGCACCCTCGAGAAGTACGAGTTCATCAACCCGGACGCCCAGAAGAAGTTCCTCGAGCTGCTCAACGAGCTGCGCCAGGGCATGGCCAACTCGTTCTTCAGCGACGTCGAGAACATGATCCGCAACATGTCCGACGGCGACATCGACCGCATGAAGGACATGCTCGAGGCGCTGAACGACATGCTGACGAAGAAGATCGCCGGCGAGGACCCGGGGTTCGACGAGTTCATGGAGCAGTTCGGCGACATGTTCGGCGACAACCCGCCGCAGTCCCTCGACGAGCTGCTCGAGCAGATGCGCCAGCAGATGGCGGCGGCGCAGTCGCTGATGAACTCCCTGTCGCCGGACCAGCGCCAGCAGCTCGCCCAGCTCATGGCGGACCGCTTCGGCGACCCGGAGCTGCAGTCCCAGCTCGCCCGCCTGGCCAAGGAGATGGACTTCCTGAACCCCGAGGGCGGCCGCTACGCGTTCAACGGCGACCAGCCTATCGACCTCCAGGGCGCCATGGACCTGATGAGCGAGATGCAGCAGCTCGACGAGCTGATCTCCCAGATGCAGGACGCCGAGCGCGGCGGCGACCTGTCGGGCATCGACCGGGACCTGCTCGAGGACCTGATGGGCGAGGACGCGGCGGAGGATCTCGACCGCCTCAACGAGCTCATGAGGGCCCTCGAGGACGCCGGCTACATCCGTCCGGGCGAAGGCGACCGCTGGGAGCTGACCCCGCGCGGCTCGCGCATGATCGGGCAGAAGGCCCTGGGCGAGATCTACGAACGCCTCAAGCGTCAGAGTTTAGGAAATCACGCCATTCCCGAAGAAGGGCGGTTCGGCGAGCGGCTCGAAGACACCAAACCCTACGAATTCGGCGACCCGTTTCACCTGCACATGCCGAAGACGATTCGCAACGCCCTGGACCGTGAAGGCCCGCACACGCCGGTGCGGCTGAAGCAGGACGACTTCGAGATCTACCGCAGCGAGATGATCACCTCGACCGCCACCGCGATGCTGGTGGACCTGTCCTGGTCCATGGCGCTGCGCGGGTCCTTCCAGGCGGCCAAGAAGGTGGCGCTGGCGCTGCACAACCTGATCACCTCCCAGTATCCCCGGGACAGCTTCTACATCATCGGTTTCGCCGCCTACGCCAAGGAACTCAAGGCCCACGACCTGCCCTACCTGCAGTGGGACGAGTACGTGCTCGGCACCAACATGCAGCACGCCCTGCTGCTGGCCGACAAGCTGCTGGCGAAACACACCGGCGGGACCAAGCAGATCATCATGATCTCCGACGGCGAGCCCACCGCCCATCTCGAGGGCGGCGAGGCCCAGTTCGCCTACCCGCCGACGCCGGAGACCATCCGCGCCACGTTCATGGCGGTCAAGCACTGCACCAGGCGCGGCATCGCCATCAACACCTTCATGCTGGACGCGAGCTACTACCTGAAGGCGTTCATGGACGAGATCGCGCGGATCAACGGCGGCCGGGTGTTCTACACGTCGCCTGAGAAGCTCGGCGAGTACATCCTGGTCGACTACGTGCAGAACAAGCGCAAGCACCTGGCCCGCAAGGCCTCCTGACGCCCATCGGGAGCGCGCGCCCGCCGGCGCCCGCGGCCTGGGACCCAGCCGGCCGGGACCTTCACAGGAGCCGCGCCTCCACCCGGTCCAGCCAGAGCTGGTTGAGCTGCCAGATCGCCTTCTCGTAGGGGCTGAGCCGTCCCTGACCGGTCATGCTGCCGTGCAGCCCCCGCCACGGCCCTTCATTGGCGGGCACGTCCTCGAGATGGATGCCGCGGACCAGCTCGATGGCGCCATGCCGGTCGTCCTCGCTCATCGCCCCGGCCACCGCGGCGGGCAGCAGCACGTGGATCCGGAGCCGCATCGCGTCGTGGCCGCGGGGCTCGAGCTGGTACCAGAACGCGCCCGCCGCCGAGGCGGCGAACAGCAGCGTCGGGTAGACGTTGGCCGCCACGAGCTGGCGCCGCTCGGCGCCCTCGAGGTCCGGGAACAGCGCCGGCGCCGCGTCCTCCGTCCCGGCCCGGCCCGGCATGCGCAGAAAGGTCCAGGGCTCGCCGCCGTTGTCCGGCACGCTGGAGTCCCGGGCCGGGTAGACCGGTTCGAAGGTCGTGCCGTGGATACCGATGTGGTGGTACGCCTCCATGAAGTTCTCGACCAGGATCTTCCAGTTCCACGGGCTGTCGAACTCGGTGGTCGCGGCCACCGCCAGCCCGTCGAAACGATAGGGCCGGATCAGCGCCTCCAGACCGGCCAGCCGGGGCGCCAGGGCGGCAGCCTCGGGATCCCGGTTGACGAACACGAACCCCTGCCAGACCTCGAGGCGCAGGGCCGGCAGCCGGCACCGCGCCGGCTCGAACCCCTCGGCCCCCGCCATCATCGGCGCGCTGCGCAGGGTGCCGTCGAGCTCGTAGGTCCAGTGGTGGTAGGGGCAGACGAAGCGGCCGGCGTTGCCCGCGCCCTCGGCCACCGGCATCGCCCGGTGCAGGCAGATGCGGGAGAACGCGCGCAGCACGCCGTCACGGCCCCGGGCCACCACGATGGGCTGGCCGGGCACGTCCACGCACACGTAGTCCCCCGGCCCGGGCACCTGCTCCGCCCGGGCCACGCAGACCCAGTCCCGCGCGAACACGGTGTCGACCTCGACGTCGTACACCCGCGGATCGACATAGGCCGCGGGCGGCAGGGTGGCGCTTCGTTCGAGGGGCGCGCGGACCCGGGCGACCTCGTCCGGCATGAGAATCGGGCGGCCGCCCGGTCTGGCTGTCTGGGTCATGGCGCTTGGTCCGGCGGGCAAAGCCACAGTCTGCCACACCCCGGCCGCCGCGCCGTCGCCTGCAGGCGGCGGCGACGCGCTATCATGGCTGGTTTGCAGGCACACCGGAGCGATCACCCATGCCGAACGCCCTGACCATTCCCGAGCAGTTCCGCGGCCCGCCGAGCTCCGGCAACGGCGGCTACGTGGCCGGCGCCATCGCCGAGCAGTTCCCGAAACGGCCGGACGCCGGGGCCCATACCGGCATCCAGGTGACCCTGCGCGCGCCGATTCCCCTGGACACGCCGATGCAGCTCGACTGCAGCGACGAGAGTCACCTGCGCCTGACCCTGGGCGACACCCTCATCGCCGAGGCGGAGCCCGCCGACCTCGACCTGGACGTGCCGCGGGCGCCGTCCTTCGCCGCCGCCCTCGCCGCGCGGCCGGCGTCGCCGGCCCTGCAGCCGGGCCTCAACACCCTGGTGCCGGGCGGGCTCGGCTTTCACCCGGTGTGCGTGTGCTGCGGCGCCGACGTCCCCGAGGGCCTCGGGCTGCGGGTGTTTGCCGCGCCCGTGCCCGGCTTCGACGGCGTCGCCGCCGCCTGGCAGGCGGACCCGAGGTTCGCCGACGCGGACGGCAACCTGCCCGAGCGGCTGGTCTGGACGGCCCTGGACTGTCCCGGCCAGTTCGCCTACTACGCCGCCGGCATCCGCACGGGCCTGCTCGGCCGGATGACCGCCCGGGTGCTGCGCCCCGTGCCCGCCGACGCCGAGTACGTGGTCATCGGCTGGCGCATAGGCATCGAGCGCAAGAAGCACTTCGCCGGCACCGCCCTCGTCGACGCCGACGGCACCGTCTGCGCGCTGGCGCACCAGACGTGGATCGGGCGGATGGACTGACCCACCCGCCGACCCCGCCCCCCGTAGGAGCGGCCTCCCGGCCGCGATCTCTCCGGGAGATCCCGATCGGTTGCCGGGAGGTCCAGTGGATCGCGGCCGGGAGGCCGCTCCTACGGGGAAGGCGTCAGTACGACCGGGGCAGTCCGAGGACGTGCTCGGTGACGAAATTCAGGATCATCTCCTGGGAGATCGGCGCGATGCGCATCAGCCGGGCCTCCCGCCAGTAGCGCTCGACGTGGTACTCCGAGGCGTAGCCGAAGCCGCCGTGGGTCTGCATGGCCTGATCCGCGGTCTGGAACGCGGCGTCGGCCGCCAGCCATTTCGCCATGTTGGCTTCGGCGCCGCAGGGCTGGCCGGCGTCCAGCAGCCAGGCGGCCTTGCGCACCATCAGCTCCGCCGCGTCCAGGCGCATGCGGGCTTCTCCGAGCGGAAAGGCCACCCCCTGGTTCTGGCCGATCGGCCGGCCGAACACGACGCGTTCGCTGGCATAGTCCGTCGCCCGGCGCAGCGCCGCGCGGCCGATGCCGAGCGCCTCGGCGGCGATCAGGATGCGCTCGGCGTTGAGCCCGTCGAGCAGGTAGCGGAACCCCTGCCCCTCCTCGCCGACCCGGTCGGTGACCAGCACCGGCAGATCGTCGTAGACCACCTCGCAGGTGGCCACGGCGTTGCGGCCGACCTTGGCGATGGGCGAGATGGTGACCTCCGGCCGCTGCAGTTCCGCCAGCAGCAGGGTCATGCCGTCGGTGCGGCGGGCCACCTCGTCCCGGGGCGTGGTGCGGACCAGCAGAAGCACCCGCTCGGACTCCAGCGCCTTGGTGGTCCAGACCTTGCGCCCGCGCACCAGATAGCGGTCACCGTCCCGCCGGGCGAAGGTGGTGATCGACGTGGTGTCCGTGCCCGCATCGGGCTCGGTGACGCCGAACGCCACGTGCAGGGAGCCGTCCGCCACCCTGGGCAGGTACGCCTGCTTCATGGCCTCGGAGCCGTGCCGGACGACCGGATGCATGCCGAACATGGACAGATGCAGCGGCGTGGCGCCGTTCATGGCCGCACCGGAGGCCGCCACCTCCTCGAGCACGATGCTGGCTTCGGTGATGCCCCGGCCGCTGCCGCCGTACGCCTCCGGAATGGCGATGCCGATCCAGCCGCCCGCCGCCATGGCGTCGTAGAACGCCTGGGGAAAACGCTTCTCGGCGTCGCAGGCCGCCCAGTACTCGTCGGGAAAATCCGCACACACCTTGCGGACCGCCTCGCGGATGAGCTGATGTTCCTCGGCTGTCTGGAAATCCACGCCGGCCCCCTCCTGCCCGTGCTTCGAACGCCATTGTGTCCCGGCCCGCGCGCCGGAACCACCCGGCGGTGACAACACCCGGCCCGGCGGGGTACCTTGCCCCCGGAGGAGAGCAACATGCCCGGCAAATACTTCGAGGAACTCGACGTCGGCGCCGTGTTCGAGCATCAGCCGGCGCGAACCGTGACCGAGACCGACAACCTGCTGTTCACCGCGCTGACGCTGAACCCGCAGCCCCTGCACCTGGACGCCGAGTTCGCGGCGACCACCCAGCACGGCAGGATCCTGGTCAACAGCATCTTCACCCTGGGGCTGGTGGTCGGCCTGTCCGTCGGCGACACGACCCTGGGCACGACCCTCGGCAATCTGGGCTTCGACAAGACCACGTTCCCGAACCCGGTGTTCATCGGCGACACCATCCGCGTGACCACCCGGGTCGTCGACAAGCGCGAGAGCCGGTCGAAGCCCGACCGGGGCGTGGTGACCTTCGAGCATCAGGGCATCAATCAGCGCGGCGAGGTGGTGTGCAGCTGCACCCGCGGGGCGATGATGATGAAGCGCCCGGCATGAGCGGCGCCAGCCCGGCCAGGCCCGCCGGCGTCGCGCGCCTGAGGCGCAGCCTGCACTTCGTGCCGGGCGCCAGCGACAGGATGCTGCAGAAGTCCCTGGCCACCGCCGCCGACGCCCTGGTCCTGGATCTGGAGGACGCGGTCACCCCGGACCGCAAGGACGACGCCCGGCGCATCGTCGCGGACTGGCTCGGCACGGTGGACTTCCGCGGCAAGGAACGCACCGTCCGCATCAACCCCCTGGACACTCCGTGGGGCCTCGACGATCTGGCCGCCACCATGACGGCGCCCCCGGACGCCTACGTCATCCCCAAGGTCCAGACCCTGGCCGACCTCGAGCGCATCGACGCCGAGATCTCGCGCCACGAGCGCGCCGGCGGCCATCCGCCGGGCGCCGTCGGGCTGATCCTGGTGGCCACCGAGACGCCCCGCGGCGTGCTGAACCTGCCCACCTTTCCCGACTGCCGGCGGGTGATCGCCCTGAACTGGGGCGCCGAGGACCTGTCCGCGGCCCTCGGCGCCTCCCGCAACCGCCACCCCGACGGCCACTACCTGGACGTATTCCGCCACTGCCGGGTGCAGACGCTGCTGTCGGCGACCGCCGGCGGCGTCCAGCCCCTCGACGCGGTGCACGTCGACATCCGCGACCTCGACGGCCTGCGCCGGGAGAGCCTGGAGGCCGCGTGGATGGGATTCACCGGCAAGATCACCATCCATCCGGGCCAGATCGACGTCGTCAACGACGCCTTCAGCCCCTCCGCCGAGGAGGTCGCCGCAGCGGAGCGCCTCGTGGAAGCCATGGCAGAGGCGGAGCGGCAGGGCCTGATGGCCATCGCCTTCGAAGGCAGAATGGTGGACGTTCCTCACCTCAATCAGGCCCGCCGTCTGCTCGACCGGGCCCGACAGATCGGAGACTCCCGATGAGCGAAGCCCTGAGCCTGGGCACCGAAAAGCTGCTGGCCCACGTCGACGACCACGGCATCGGCTGGATCGTGTTCAACCAGCCGGAACGCCACAACGCCCTGTCGCTGGAGATGTGGCAGGGGCTGGCGGACGCGCTGGCCGCGTTCAGCGGGCGCGACGACGTGCGCATCGCGGTCATGCGCGGCGCCGGCGGCAAGGCCTTCGTCTCCGGCGCGGACATTTCCGAGTTCGACAGCCAGCGCGCCAACGCCGCGCAGAAGGAAGCCTACGGGCGCATCGCCGGCGAGGCGAACCGCTGGCTCGCGCGATTCGAGAAACCGCTGATCGCGCTGATCGAGGGCTACTGCATCGGCGGCGGTCTGGCGACGGCCCTGGCTGCGGACATCCGCTTCGCCACGCCGGACTCCCGGTTCGGCATTCCCGCGGCGAAGCTCGGTCTCGGCTACGAGTACGACGGCCTGGCCAAGCTGGCCCGCATCGTCGGCCCCTCCCGGGCCCGGGACATCCTGTTCTCGGCGCGCTTCATGGCGGCGGACGAGGCCCACGGCATGGGGCTGATCAACTTCGTGGTGTCCCGCGAGGACATCGAGGCCGAGGTGGTCGACTATGCGCGCCGGATCGCCGACAACGCGCCGCTGACCGTGAAGGCGGCGAAGTTCGCCCTGAACGCCTTCGAGCGCGGCGGGCGGCAGCAGGACGTCGAGCAGGCGGCCGTTCTGGTGGACGCCTGTTTCGACAGCGAGGATTACAAGGAGGGTCGGCGGGCGTTCGCCGCCAAGCGGACGCCGCAGTTCCGGGGTCGATGACCCCCGCGGCGTCCGGGGCCGGGCGCCCGGTCAGCCGGAGCCGGCGAGGGCGCCGCGCCCTTCCCGGGTGACGTAGCTGGTGTACGCCGGGTCGTTGGCGATGTCCAGGTCTCCGCCCGAGCCCATCACGAAATCCCGGATCACCCGCTGAGCCTGCTCGTCCGGCGTGTTTCGAAGCAGGGCGAGCAGCCTGCCCGCGTCGATCTCGGCATCGAACCGGCTCTGGTACGGCCCGATCGCCGTGCCTTCCCGGGTGTGGAAGTACCAGTTGTCGTTGCTGCGAAAGAACCGGTCCGAGCGGAACCACGTCCGCGCCTCTTCTTCATACCGCCTGCTGCGCATCATCCGCTTCCTCGTGATCGATGCGGCCATTCTCCAGCGCCGGGCCGGACGGGTCTGTGAGGTGGCTGTTCAGCGATGGTAGAGGCTTGTAAGCCGTTCTTGAGCGCTGCGACAAAACCGCGGCAAAGCCGTTATGATGCCGACGCTCGAACATCGCGCACCTAGAGGGGGTCCCACCGACATGAAGACGCTTTCATTGCTCGTCGCCTGCCTGATCCTGGCCGGGTGCGCCAGCACCACGGCGCCGCCTCCGGGACAGCAGCGGGCCCCGGAATTCGTCGACGAATACCGGATCGGCATCGGCGACGGCCTGGACATCCGTGTGTGGCGCAACGAGGACCTCAGCGTGACCGTCCCGGTGCGGCCCGACGGCAAGATCTCGGTGCCGCTGGCCGGCGACCTGATGGTGGGCGGCAGCACCCCGGAAGAGGTCGCGGCCATGATCACCGAGCGCCTGTCGACCTACATCCGCGACCCCAACGTCACGGTGATCGTGACCGAGCCGGGCCTGCGCTACCGCGTGCGGGTGACCGGCGCCGTGAATACCCCCGTGACGATCCCCTACAGCCAGGGCATGACCGTCATGGACGTGGTGCTCGAAGCCGGCGGCCCCAACGAGTTCGCCAACACCAGCCGCGCCATGCTCTATCGCGCCGACGGCGAGTCCCTGCCGATCGCCCTCGACCGGATTCTGAACCGGGGCGACATGGCCACCAACTATCAGCTCGGCCCGGGCGACACCGTCACCGTGCCGGAGCGGGCGTTCTGACCATGGCCTCGCTCACCCCTGCCGAACGCGCCGCCGCCATCGTCCTGCTGCTCGCCGGCGCCGGGCCCGCCCTCGCCCTCGACGCCGAGCTGTCCGTGGGCTACACCGGCGAATACTCGACCAACACCACCCTGGCCAGCAGCGACGACGACGAAGTCGACGAATGGATCCATCTGCCCGGCGCGGACCTCCGGCTGCGCCAGGGCGGCGCCGCCGTCGACATGGCCGCCGACTACCGCGTCGAGCGGCGCATCTACGAAGAGGAGCTGTTCGACGACGAGACCGCCGTCCGCGGCACCGCCGACATCGTCTGGCACGCGCTGCCCGAGCGCCTCGACTTCAATCTCCGGAACACCCGGGCGGAGTCGACGATCCGCGCCCGGCAGCCGAACACCGAGGCGAACCGCCAGACCGTGTCGATCACCGAAGCCGGTCCGACCCTGCGGCTGCGACCCCAGTCGAACGCCGAGTTCCAGATCGAGTACCTGTACGCGGACGTGTCCGTCGAGGAGACCAACACCGACAGCGAGCGCCAGACCGGCACCGCCCGCTACGTCCTCGACCTGTCGTCGATCCGGACCCTGACCCTGGAGGCCTCCCGGCAGGACGTCGAGTTCGACGACCCCGTGGCGCCGGACCTCGAGACCACCCTGGGCATGCTGACCCTGGACCACGCGGGCCGGGAGCTCACCTATTCGCTGGGCGGCGGCTACAACCGGACCAAGCGGGAACTGGGCCGGGACACCGTCGACGGCGCCGTGTTCGACGTCAACGTGCAGTGGACGCCGCGGCCGGCGAGCACCCTGTCCCTGGAGGCGTCCCGGGACATCCGCGACCAGTCGTCGACCCTGCTGGCCGGCGGCGGCGGCCGCGGCGACTTCATCGACGAGGAAACCGACGTCAACGAAGTGTTCACCGAGACCCGGGGCGCCGCGACCTGGAGCCAGCGGGTGGGCGCCAACGACCTGAGCCTGACCCTGTCGGCGACGGAAGAGGACTACGAGGACATCGCCAGGGACAGCGAGCGCCTGGCCGTGGCCGTGGGCCTGAACCGGGCGCTGACGCCGCGCACGAGCCTGCGCGGCCGGATCGAGCTGGGCAAACGGGAGTTTCTCGACACCGACGAGGAATACGACGAGATCCGCGGTTCCCTGGACCTGACGCGGCGGCTCTCGCGCCGCTTCACCGTGACGGTGGGCGCCTACTACGAGGAACGCGACTCCGACGAGATCGCCGAATCCAGCTACGACGAATGGGTCGGGCGGATCTCCCTGACCTACCGGGTGTTCGGCGAAGACCTGCGCTGACCCGGCGCCACGACCGGTCAGTCGACGACGCGGACGACCTCGTTGGAGTAGGCGCTCTCGTTGCCTTCCGCGTCGAACGCCGTCATGGCGATGAAGTACTCGCCCGACGGCAGCGACAGATCCCACCGGGTCGTCGCCGCGCCGGAGACGGTGACGTCGTCCGAGTAGTCGCGGCTGAAGCTCCCGTAGTAGACCCGGTACCCGGCCAGGTCCGTCGCCGGGCTGCCGTCCTGATTCTCGGCCGGCGGCTGCCAGGACAGGCTCACCGTTCCCACCACGGACACCGACAGCATCTCCACGGCGGAGCCGCCGTCGCCGGCGCAGGTCAGGGTGAAGGTCGTCGCACCGTCGAGCGGCCCGACCTGGGCGCTGCCCTGCAGCGCGCGGCTGCCCGACCACCCGCCGCTGGCGGTGCAGGAGCTGG
>MDTG01013987.1_pt1 | contig 42808 bp, 44 predicted proteins | sample 811421 | NCBI WGS metagenome assembly MDTG01 (sample SAMN05326645, study PRJNA326480) | marine metagenome | isolation source: seawater | place: Pacific Ocean: South East | collected 2011 | reverse complement strand
TACAATCACATCCGTTACTCTGTCTGCCCATGATCCGCGCTTTATTTTTGGGTCGTCCGCCTCCTCCGGCAAAGTCGATACTTGTTCTATAACAGTCTCAACGTCACCCGTTGCACGAGCCATATCCCAGTCGGGCTCAAACTCCAAAGTTATATACGCACGCCCCTCAAAAGAAACACTATTAGCGTTGCTTGCCCCTTCAATCCCCAAAAGCACCGGCTCCAATACCTGCACAATCCCTTCATCTACATCTTCAGCACCGGCGCCTTCCCATTTGACCGAGACCAATACATTATCGACTATTACATCAGGAAAGAATTGCGCACGCATTCGGGGCATAGAGAAAAGGCCTGCGACAATCAAAATTACCAGTAAGAGGTTCGCTGCTGTCCGATGGCGAGTAAAATAGGATAGAATACCACCAGCAGATTTTGGAAGATCACGCACCACAACTAACCTCCAATCCGGCTTTCGATCCGCTCAACAACTTTCGCTGGTACTTTTTCTTTTTTCAGCTGCTTCAAGATACGCTTTTTTGCATCAGCAGGGATGTATCCATTACCTTCGATAAAGGCCATCAGTTTTGCGCGACGCTCATCGGATAATTCTACCATTTCAGGTTCTTCCACTTTAGGTCCGCCTGGCCCCGTTCGTACGGGTTTAACCTTAATACCATTGCCAAGAACAGGTGTTTGTTCTGCCACAACTTCTCTACCCGAAAGACCCCTTGCACGAACGAGAATGTCATTTCCCTGACGGCGCACAAGAGAAACTCGCATAGCCTCAAGACGCTCTTCATCATTGATTAAAAGTATTTCTGAATTTGAATTTAGCGCTGAGGCAGGCAATTTAACCACATATTTTTGTACAGGCTCTGTAACCTCTAAAGTAACAAAATCGCCGGGCATAAAACCTCGAGTGCCTTTCATCGCTGCGAAAAGAACGCGACCGCTCTGCCCATCCGCAACGGCTCCACTATCGCGGATCAGTTCTGCGCTAGTCTTAAGATTTTCGCCTAATCCTTCAATTGATACGGTTACAGGGCTTTTAATTAGAGTTCCCTCTTCGCTCAGAAAGCGCGTGTATTGATCCGTTGAGATTCTAAATGCTACCTCCAGTGCACTTGGGTCAATCAGTTGGCCAAGACGTTCGTTGGCTCCCACCAATCCACCCTTCACTAGGGTCACTTCACCAAGAACTCCATCAAATTCAGCAACTAAAGATGTATCTTCAAGACGGCGCTTTGCATCATCAAGTGCAAGTTTTGCTCGCGCGAGGCGCGTTTCAGCCTGAGCCCCGCGTGATTTTACCTGATCAAGTGTACTATGCTTTGACAAAAGCGCTTGCGTTGCGGAGGAAGCGGCCAATTCTGCGTTTTCGACTGCGGCGGCCGTGCCTACACCTCGCTCTTTTAAATCGATTTGCCGAGCGAGAGCTCGTAATCGCAAAATCTCCTGATCTTGAGCTGCTTTCAACTCATCCTGCATTAGAGATAGCGCTCGCTTTGCCTCTGACACTTCATCCAGTGCGTCCTTTACATCCGCTTCAGTTCGTAAAAGATCAGATTGCGCATCAGAAGTGCTTAGCTGGACCAAAAGATCGCCCGAAATAACTTGGCCACCTTCAACGAAATTCTTAGACAGCGCAACAACATGGCCACCGGTTGGCATTCGCAAGTCCAGCGTTCGGCGACTTTGAACTTCACCAAAGGCCCGCATCACTGGGGCTATGGATTGTGCCTCCGCAGTTACAACATTGACAGTAAATACTCTTTCCCGTTTTTGTTTGTCCCGCTTACCTTGTGAAGCGCGGTCTTGCATCGCGGATCCTACCATTTGCGCTGCGTAGGCCAAAAGACCTACCGCCAAACCAAGCAATAACAACCCAACTAAGCTCTTGCGTAAAAAACGCATTCTATATTCTCCGTGCAAACTTGGCTATTCCAGGTCAATTTTATACCCGTGGTTAGATGTCGACATAGCATCATATTTCAATAAGCCAAGTGGTTAACGGGTTCAATTTTACCTGAAACTTGGTAAAAAAGAGTTTATTTACGCTGTATGTGCTCATCAAGCCTTGGCATGATCTCAACAAAATTACAGGGCTTATGGCGGAAATCTAATTGTTTAACGAGTATCTCGTCCCAAGCATCACGGCACGCCCCGGGGCTTCCAGGAAGAGCAAAGAGGTATTTTCCAGCCGCTACCCCAGCAGTCGCACGGCTTTGCACAGCTGACGAGCCAATCTTCTGCATGCTCACCATTGTGAAGACTGTTCCAAAAGCATAAATCTCTTTATCGTAAACATCTCGATGCGCCTCAACCGTCACATCGCGACCGGTTAAGCCAGTACCACCAGTACTAATCACAGCATCTATTTCTGGCAATGCAATCCAGAGGCGAAGTTGGCTTACAATCTCTTCACGCTCGTCTGAGAGAACTACACGGTCCGCCACATAATGGCCAGCCGCCTCTATTCGATCCACAAGAACCTGACCAGATTTGTCTTCAGCCATACTCCTGCTGTCTGAAACAGTCAGTATTGCAATTCGGACGGGAACAAAACCAATGGTTTTATCGATATGGCTCATTTGGTAATTATCCTCGTTTTAAGTTGCAGGAGATCCTGCCAAGCGTTTCGTTTTGCTATTGGGGTTCGTAATAGATAAGCTGGATGAAACATAGGCAGAATTTCTACTTGATGTCGGTTTTGCATTTTGCCGCGTAGTCGGGTGATCCCGCGTTCTCCAAGTAAAGCTTGGCACGAGATATTTCCCATGGCTACGACAATTTTGGGCGCAACAAGGCGAATGTGTTTTTCTACGAACGGCCGTAGCATGGCAATCTCATTTAGTTGCGGATCACGATTCTGCGGTGGCCTCCAAGGTAAAATATTGGTGATATAAACCGCGTTTTCAGATGTTTCTGATTTACGGTCCAAGCCGATAGTAGCAAGCATACGGTCAAGTAATTGCCCAGCCCGACCAACAAAGGGTTTACCCTGCTTATCCTCATCACGACCAGGTGCTTCACCAATGATCATGACCCGGGCTACTGGGTGTCCGTCCGAGAACACAAGATTACGTGCCCCAAGCTTTAATTCACAATGTTCAAATGCGGTGATGGCATCTCGTAATTCTTCAAGTGAACTTGCGTTGTTTGCGGCCTCCTCGGCAATTTTAACTGGATCGATTTCGCCTAATGTAGAACTAGTTGGCTCGCTGCTTCGAAATTCTTTCGGATTTTGCAAAACGGTATCAAGCTCATAACGATTTAAGGGCGTGTTGAGAATTGTTTCGTCCACACCCATTTCTATTTGCCAATCCAACAGTGCTTTTGCGCTGTGCCAAGTCAAATTCGATTCCATAAAAAGTATTTTAGCTTGCGACTTAAAAAAGGGAAAGGCGTCATCCTTACCTTGAATAAATCTGTTGCTGCCTTTATTGAACCAATGAACAACTTGCGGAGCAAATGTATGGGCTTTGGGGAAAAGCACTTATTGGGCATAGAGCCGCTTTCCCCATTCGCCATTGAAGAAATTCTTGATTTAGCCGACAAATATGTTGATTTGAACAGACGCTCTGATAAGCGCTGTGAATTGCTTGCGGGTCTAACTCAAATCAACATGTTTTTTGAAAATTCAACTCGTACACAAGCCTCTTTTGAACTGGCTGGAAAGCGTCTTGGCGTGGATGTCATGAATATTGCCATGCAAGCCAGTTCTATTAAGAAAGGGGAAACGCTAATAGACACAGCACTCACCCTGAACGCGATGCATCCTGATTTGCTAGTAGTGCGACATCCTCAATCGGGTGCGGTAGATTTACTTGCGCAAAAAGTAAACTGCAGCGTTTTGAATGCTGGGGATGGCCAGCATGAACATCCAACTCAAGCACTGCTAGATGCTCTTACTATAAGACGTTCGAAAGGGCGGCTTCATCGCTTAAGCATCGCCATTTGTGGTGATGTTGCCCATTCACGGGTGGCTCGTTCAAATATAATTCTGCTTAACAAAATGGAAAATCGCGTTCGTCTTATAGGACCAGCTACACTTATGCCATCTTCCATTGAGGAATTTGGCTGTGAAGTCTATGGAGATATGCTTGAAGGATTACAGGATGTCGATGTTGTAATGATGTTACGCCTTCAAAAAGAGCGCATGGACGGTGGATTGATTCCATCCGAGCGGGAATACTATTATCGGTACGGGCTTAATGCGGGCAAATTGGCAGCCGCAAAACCGGATGCCATCGTTATGCATCCTGGGCCAATGAACCGTGGTGTAGAGATCGATGGAGAGATCGCTGACGATATAAATCGCTCAGTTATCCAAGAGCAGGTCGAAATGGGAGTGGCCGTTCGTATGGCCGTTATGGAATTATTGGCCCGCAATCGCCTAATTACAGCAAAAGAAGAATATTTATGACCCGCACACTTCTGAAAAATGCGAGGTTGATCAACCCTGAGACAGGCACTGAACAAAAAGGCAGCCTTTTGATAGAAAAAGGTTTGATAAAAGAGATCGGAGTAACGGTTAGTGCCCCAGCTCCTCCGTTCAAGGTTATAGACTGCGAGGGGAGATGCCTTGCTCCAGGAATTATTGATATTGGGGTGAAGGTCTGCGAGCCGGGAGAGCGGCATAAGGAGTCCTATAATTCAGCAGGAAGAGCTGCCGCAGCGGGCGGGATTACTACCATCGTCACCCGGCCAGACACAATGCCTGCAATCGACACCCCGGAAACACTGGAATTTATACAACGCCGCGCAAATAACTCTGCACCGATTCACGTACTTCCGATGGCCGCTCTTACAAAGGGGCGCAAAGGCCGGCAAATGACTGAAATCGGTTTTCTTCAGGATGCTGGGGCCGTGGGCTTCACTGATTGTGATAGGGTGGTAGTGGATACCAAGGTACATTCGCGAGTCTTATCTTATGCTAGATCGCTTGGCGCATTGGTCATGGGGCATCCCCAAGATCCGTACCTTTCCAATGGGGCAGCTATGACATCAGGAAAATTTGCATCACTTCGCGGTTTACCCAGTGTTTCTACAATGGCAGAGAAGATCGGACTAGATCGCGACTTAGGCCTAGTGGAAATGACGGGCGTAGCATATCATTTCGATCAGATCACAACCTCCCGCGCTTTACAGTCTTTAGCTAATGCCAAGGCCAATGGACTTGATGTCACGGCCGGAACATCAATCCACCATCTTACTTTGAATGAATTTGACGTTGCTGACTACAGAACTTTTTTCAAAGTAAAACCACCTTTGAGGCCCGAAGAAGACAGGCTTGCTATTATTGAAGCCGTAAGAGATGGGCTAATTGATATCATTTCTTCTATGCATACCCCGCAGGATGAGGAAAGCAAACGCCTCCCTTTTGAAGAAGCCGCGTCAGGTGCTGTGGGTCTTGAAACACTTTTACCAGCAGCGCTGCAACTTTATCATGCGCAAATGCTCGATCTTCCAACGCTATTCCGAGCACTGGCTTTTAATCCTGCAAAGCGACTTGGTCTGCCCACTGGGAGGTTGAGAGGTGGCGCTCCTGCTGACCTTGTTTTGTTTGACCCAAACACTCCATTTATTTTAAGTCGATTTAAGTTACTCTCAAAATCAAAAAATACACCTTTTGACGAGGCGCGGATGCAAGGACGAGTGCTCCGAACGTTTGTCAGCGGTGTAGAAGTTTTTGCCCAATGATAGTGTTACCGGCGATTGATAGCTCTCAAAGCACTTTAGCACTCTGGGCTTTAGTTGGGTATGGGGTAGGATCAGTTCCTTTTGGGTTACTTTTGGTTAGATTAATGAAACTGGGCAACCTAAGGCAAATTGGCTCCGGGAACATTGGTGCAACGAACGTACTGAGAACGGGAAATAAGACTGCGGCTGCTCTAACGCTCCTGTTAGACGGAGGGAAAGGGGCCCTTGCAGTTTTTTTTGCGCATAGTTTCGCAGGCGACGCAACAGCACAAATTGCTGGCCTTTTTGCTATCTTCGGCCACTGCTATCCTGCTTGGCTCTTTTTCAAAGGTGGTAAAGGGGTAGCAACGCTTCTTGGTGTGCTTTTAGCGCTTAATTTTACAGTGGGTGTTGCTTCTTGTGCGACTTGGATCTCGATAACTATTTTGAAGCGGATTTCTTCTCTCTCTGCATTGGTAGCTGTGGTAAGTTCCATTCTCTGGAGCATTGTTTTTGAGCAGCAAAGTCTCATTGCTCTTTGTATTATTCTCAACGTCCTTGTGTTTTGGCGGCATCAAGAAAATATTTCACGCCTTCTTTCTGGAAAAGAGCCTACACTGAGCAAAAGTAAAGAAATCGATACATAAACTTCTCAAAAGCTGTAAATATAAAGTCAGTTTTTTGCCAGTCAAATGGCCAACTTGCGGAAAAAGGACTCTACAGCATCAGCCGTCTCCTTCGGATGAGTAATTGGAACCATATGGCTAGCGGTATCAACGCGTACGCGGCTTGTTATTTTAAGGCGGCGCTCTAAAGAATCGTTTATTTTGCATACAATACTATGGCTTTTACCGCCTTCGACCAGCAAAATAGGCGCATCAATGACGCTTAACCTACCCTGTTCAGAAAAACCATATCGATCTCCGTAAACACTGTGGTCTCCTGCACTGATCATACCGATTTTGTTGATCATCAAATTGCGCGATCTTTCTGACAAATCCTGCCATTTGCGCCCATCTCCCCAATGAATAGAAAATTCCTGAGCGGCTTTTTCGTAATCTCCCGCCTCAAAGGCTTCACGATACCTACTATGGTCCCGATCATAAACTTGCTTGATCGTTGGGTCGTCTAAAAAAGCCAAATTCATCAAAACTGGCTCAATCAATACCAATGAGCGTACTTTGTCCGGTACTTCCAACGCCAGACGCAACGCGATGCTCCCGCCAAAGGAATGACCGATCAAGTGCATAGGGCTGTCAAGAAAAGTCTTTGCTACTTCAGTTCCGTAGGTATGGAAATCACCTTGGTTTTCCCAAGCGTCAGATTTACCATGGCCAGGCATATCAAATGCGGTAAATCGATAATGGCCTGGGAGATAGTCAATCAACCCGCGCCAAGCTCCTAGGCTTCCCATGGTACAGTGTAATAAAAGCACCTCTTTGGTTCCCTCACCAAATGATGACCAATGTGTTAGAAAATCGGCACGTGGCTCGATTGGCATTAAAGTTCACCTGCAAGAAAGGCTTCAAGGTCATTCAAACGATCTTGACCCCAGAATTTCTCTGAGCCATCTACAATGTAAAATGGAGAGCCGAAAACATTGTTATTTACGGCCTGTTCAAGGTTATTGGCATAGGTTTCTGCAGCCGACAAAAGACCGCTGTCAGCCAGCGCTGGATCAAATTTTGCGGCGGTAAGACAGTTTTTGATCACGGTATTGTCAGATATGTCTTTTTGCTCTGACCAACAGGCGGAAAGAAGGGCCCTTACGAGTGCGCCCAAATCACCGCAACCTTCTGACTGAGCTGTAATAACCGCATATGCAGAAGGAGCTGCGTTTGTTGGAAAATAGTTTGGCGTTGGATTCAAATGCAGATTATTCTTTTTTGACTGTCGGGTAAGTTCCTGCAGCCTGTAAGCCTGTCTAGCAGGGTGCCGTTCGGCGGGCAATGTACCCCCTGTCCGTGAAAACAAAGCAATAATGTCCAACGGTTTATAGTTGATGCTGGCGTTATATTTTGTTGCAATAGCTTCCAACCGGTTTCCGCCGAGATAGGCAAATGGAGATATAGTAGAAAAATAGTAGTCTATATGTGACATAAATGTGCTCCTGAAGATAGCGTTGCTTTGTTTAAGCGTAATGCCATGGTAAAGCGTGTCAACGTTACGAATCTTTCCGTTCCATAGTTGGAGACGTTTTTCTACATGCCAAGTGTCAATGAACCAAAGCTCATCTCAGGTAATGCCAATTTAACCTTGGCCAAAGCTATCTCACGCAGAATGTCTCTTCATCTTGGAATTAAACTGGGCCTTGTTAAAGCGCGGGTAGAGCGGTTTAACGATCAGGAAATTTTCGTAGAGGTTTTTGAAAATGTCCGCGGTGAGGACATGTTTATTATCCAACCGACCTCGAATCCTGCAAATGATAACTTAATGGAACTCCTGATTATGGCAGATGCCCTTAAGCGATCTTCGGCAAGCAGGATTACTGCGGTAATTCCTTACTTCGGATACGCAAGGCAAGATAGACGCTCAAAAGCGCGAACACCAATCAGCGCAAAACTTGTCGCAAATATGATATTTGAAGCTGGGATTGAACGTGTTTTGACTATGGACTTACACGCAACCCAGATACAGGGTTTTTTCGATATTCCAGTCGACAATCTCTATGCATCTCCTATCTTCGCTATGGATATTATGCATCACTTTCAAGGAGTAATGGACGATCTTATGGTAGTCTCGCCAGATGTTGGCGGCGTGGCAAGGGCACGTGAATTAGCGAGACGCCTCAATGCGCCCCTTTCTATTGTAGACAAGCGCCGCGAAAAGGCTGGCGAAGTTGCAGAAATGAGTGTTATTGGAAACGTAGCGAACAAAAAGTGTATTATTGTCGATGACATCGTGGATACAGCAGGAACACTTTGCAAGGCTGCAGAAGTCCTTATCAGTAACGGTGCCTCAGAAGTACATGCCTATATCACGCACGGTGTTTTGTCTGGTCCAGCCGTTGAACGAATTGGTAACTCAGTTATGAAATCGCTTGTTGTAACAGACTCGATTGAGGCCAATGGTAATGTCCGAGGGTCTAAAAATATCAGAATAGTACCTTCAGCCCCAATTTTTGCTCAAGCTATATTAAATATATGGAATGGAACCTCAGTTTCTTCTCTATTCGACATCGAAACTCTGGGGCCAATATATGATGGCCATTACTTGAAACTTGGGAGCTCTTCATAACTTATGAGTGTTAAAAGGTTTTTTAGTTACTACATTATAACTATTAGCCCTTTAAATCGCTTAGCTGTAAAGGCACTAAAAGTAACTTTTGCATCCGGCCTGTTAAAATCTTTAGTGAATTACTTAGCGTTCAATCCATCTTTTGATCGGAACTTGTATCGGTAAAACTGGCATATAGGTCACGTTTTTCGGCAGCTCAAATGCAAAAAAGTTACCGCCGAAGGGATCCTCAAACAAGGCGTTACAATTTCAATGCTTGGTAAAAATTTCTAGAAAAGCTCAAAAACCTAATCATTTATATCAATAACAAAACCTTGATATTCCGTCGTGGTCTCACCAATTCTATTTCACATTGGAACGTATATGATCATTCAAAAACTTATTAAAAAGGCCCTAAGGGGCCTTTTTGGTTGAAGAGATTTTTACGTTAAATACTTTTCGAAAAATCTGGGTAGGCATCCATGCCAAGCTCAGACGCATCAAGGCCCTGAACTTCCTCTTCTTCCGATACCCTGATACCGATTACGAGATTTAGAATGTACCAGACTATCCCGGAAGTCACTACGACAAAGACCCCGACTACAACTATGGAGTAGATTTGCATTCCCAAGGTTGCAGCCTCCTGGTTTGTAAAAGCAACTGCCAAAGTACCCCAGATACCCGCGAATAAATGCACAGGAATAGCTCCTACAACGTCATCGATTTTTAGTGTGTCCAAAAGTTGTACGCCAAAAACTACGATGATACCACCCACACCTCCAACGATAGCGGATGTTAGCAAAGATGGAGTAAGCGGTTCAGCGGTTATTGATACTAAACCGGCCAAGGCTCCGTTTAAAATCATTGTCAAGTCTGATTTACCATACATAAGTTGGGTTAGGATCAAAGCCACTATTGCTCCTGCTGATGCAGCCATGTTGGTATTAGAAAAAATTCTACTAATGTCTGCAACGTTACCGGCAGTATCCATGTATAATTGTGACCCACCATTGAACCCAAACCAACCGAGCCAAAGAATAAACGTTCCAAGCGTAGCTAAAGCCAAATTGGATCCTTGGATCGGATTAACATTTCCGTCCGAACCATACTTACCGAGACGCGGCCCCAAAATGATTGCCCCAGTCAATGCTGCCCAGCCACCAACAGAGTGCACAACGGTCGACCCAGCGAAATCCTGAAAGTCACCGGCATCAAGGAAGCCTCCACCCCACTTCCAGCTAGCTTGAATGGGATAAATCAAGCTAGTGAGAATAATTGTAAATACAAGGAACGGCCAGAGTTTAATACGCTCAGCAAGTGCTCCAGAAACGATCGATGCAGTTGCCGCACAAAACATCAGCTGAAAGAAGAAATCAGAACCGACCGATGCATACTTTAAATCTGGATCAGCGTCAGTCAAACCAACGGGTTCAAGGCTAGTTGTTGAAAAAGCGCCCAACCAACCATTAATTGTCCATCCATCTCCAGGATACATGAGGTTGTAGCCAACGAGGTAGTAAAAAAAGCCGGCAAATGAAAACAAACTTATATTTTTTGTCAGCTGCATGGTCACATTTTTAGACCGAACCAAACCTGCCTCCAACATCGCGAACCCTGCAGCCATCCAAAATACTAAAAAACCTGCTACTAGGAACATGAAGGTGGTGAAGATAAATCCAATTTCTGAGTTAAGCGGTGTCTTGTCCGCTTCTTGCGCTAAACCGACTTTGGGTGCCGCGATCATTGCAGCGAACAATACTAGGGTTTTGAGAATGTTCATTGTAATTTCCTTTAATGGTAGAAGCAATTAAACAGCGTCTGCACCGGTTTCACCGGTTCGCACGCGTACTGTTTGCTGCACATCAAGCACAAAAATTTTACCATCACCAATTTTTCCGGTGCGTGCCGTATTTGTGATCGTTTCAACGATCTGATCTGCCAGAGTCGCTTCAGCTATGATTTCGAGTTTTACCTTGGGCACGAAATTTACCGCGTATTCAGCGCCGCGATAGATTTCGGTATGACCGGATTGTGCTCCAAAGCCTTTGATTTCAGTCACCATCATGCCGCGCACACCGATATCAGTCAAAGCTTCTCGCACCTCTTCGAGCTTAAATGGCTTGATGGTAGCTATAATAAGTTTCACTTGTACTTCCTTTTCGCATCTTGAAAAATTTTTATTACTCAAAGGAAGAAAGCGCTGTACTGGGAAAATAAAATAGCTCAGCAGTATGTTTAAAATAAAATATCCAGATATTTGCACATTTTTAATGCATTAATTTTTTATTGGCTAATTTTTAATCGTTTTTTTAAAGTTTAATGGTGTATATTTACAGGCTAAACAAATCATGCGTTATGCTATATGTTGCACAAAAATAAAAATCGCCTCGTAGAAGGGCAATATGACAGGCAAGCAGAAATCATCCTCTAGGTTGGTGGCCAATGATCGCTACAGGGGACGCAAAAAAAGCTCCACCATAGCTTCACCAAAAAGGGGAGCAAAGGGGCCAACTAAAACAAATTTTCGGAAACCGTCCGGTAGTATTTTAAAACGCGTTTCCAAAGGGCTTTTTAAACTCATCTTGCGCTTGGCTTGGGCTGTATTGTGGCGCGGAACTGTCATTATAATCCTAATGATTTTCCTGACTGTAACTTTTTTTGCTATTAATCTACCAGATGCCGCAAATTTACTAGATGGCCGCGCACGCGGTTCGGTCACCATGCTGGATAGAAACGGAGAGGTATTTGCTTGGCGAGGAGAACAGTTTGGAGGAGTTGCGGATGCAGGAAGCGTATCGCAAAAACTAAAAAACGCTATTATCGCCACAGAAGACAAACGTTTTTTTCAACATCTCGGCATAAGTCCTCGCGGCATCGCAAGCGCTATTAAGATCAATCTCAGCGAGGGGCGTAGTGCTTTAACTGGGCATGGTGGTTCAACAATTACTCAGCAAACTGCAAAATTGCTATGCCTTGGCGTTCCTTATGATCCAAATCGCTGGTCTTCAGAAAGAGCTTACGAAAGTGAATGTCGGGCTAGTTCTTTATGGCGTAAAATAAAAGAGGGCCTCTATGCGATCGCTATGGAGACAAAATATTCAAAGCATGAAATTCTAACTATCTACATCAATCGAGCGTTCCTTGGTGCCGGCGCACGCGGTTTTGAAGCGGCTGCCCAACGCTATTTTGGCAAGTCAGCCGCACTGGTCTCAATCCCAGAGGCTGCCATGCTTGCAGGGCTTCTTATCGCACCTTCTCGCTATGCACCTACTAATAACCTTGCCAGGTCTCGCGACCGGGCGCGTATGATTATAGCTTTAATGGAAGATCAAGGGTTTATTACTAAAGACGAAGCCGCTTTTGCTCGTAATAACCCAGCAGAGCTTTCTGCAGCGGCAGAAGCACGCGCAGGCGGATATTTTGCAGACTGGGTTATGCAGTCCGGTCCCTCTTTTTTCACACAAAACACTACAGAAGACGTAATTATAAAAACAACGTTAGATCAAACTATCCAGCAAGCAGCTGAAGACGCCCTCAAACTTGTATTCAAAACCCGTGTTAAAGAAGAGTCTAAAGCGCAAGCGGCCATCGTGGTAATATCTGCTGACGGGGCGGTGAGGGCGATGGTAGGCGGACGGAAAATTAAGGTAGCTGGTGCGTTTAATAGAGCAACGCAAGCGCTTAGGCAGACTGGTTCCGCATTCAAACCCTTTATCTACGCAACAGCATTCGATCTTGGTTACTCGCCCTACGATTTACTAGATAACAGTCCATTAACATTAAATATTCCAGGATCAGGCCCCTGGAGTCCAAAGAATTACTCGGGTGAGTACTCGGGAGCAGTGACTCTTGCTGAAGCCTTCAGCCAGTCGCTAAATATACCTGCTGTTCGTCTGTCGGAGGACATTGGACGCGACAATGTGCGCCGCATAGCCACCGACTTTGGGCTAGGTACCGACCTAGCTAAAGGCCCCGCGATGGCGCTTGGCACATCAGAGTCAACTTTAATTGAGATGGCCGGCGCCTATGCAGGAATATTGAATGGTGGTTTATCCGTTACACCTTACGGACTACAGGAATTGCGCTTACTTGGCGAAAGTGAACCGTTGATGGGCGTTGGAGGTGGTATAGGCGAACGTGTCATTCAGGAAAAGGCAGCACGGAAATTATTGTTAGTCATGTCCAAAACTATCACTGATGGAACCGGAAAGCGTGCGATGATTCCAGGCTGGAGCATAGCGGCTAAAACAGGAACCACGCAAGCTGCACGGGATGCTTGGTTTATAGGTTTTACGGCTGATTATGTGGCCGCTGTATGGATGGGATATGATGATAATACACCTTTAAAGGGTGTAACCGGCGGCGGCCTACCTGCCGAGATCTGGCGTGAAACGATGTTAGGTATTTATAGAAATGAGATACCACGGCCCCTTCCAATGATTAAAAAAAAACCAATCGAGACATTACTGCGAATTATAACGGATGGTGAATCAACCAATTGATTTTCTGAGATCATCTATCAAAACGCCAATATCGCCGCTGTTGCGATCGAGCATGGAACCAATTTCACTTCTTTCCGTGAGAAGCAGGTTGATACCTTCTACAAAGATATTGAAGAAAAGCTTTTCTCCAGATCGATCCGAGACCAAAAAAATAACTTCAAAGGAACCTTGATTTTTAACGACAGCGTTTGTTTTAACTTCGAAGAATTTTTTCACTTTACGAGATGATTTCACTTCAATCTTACCGCCAATGAATTCGCGAAATCGAGAACCATACTTGTGCGAAATATATTTTTTAAAAATATTTGTGAATTCCCTGAGTTCAGAGACTGAAGCCTTACGCGCATCTCTCCCAAGTGCATAGCGGGCTATCGTGTTAACGTCTGCATATTTGTCAAACAGCTTTTCAAAATCAATCATCATATCCGCATCGCTCTTGCCAGAAGCGATGACTTTGTTGATCTCCGCTACCACTTTAGTCACAAGCTCCTCTGCCTCCTGAGCATTCATCGCAAAACTGGGGATTCCAAGTGTGCAAAACGAGGCAAAAGAGTTAATAAAAACTCTGCGATTCAAACGGCTAATCTTGAAAAAGTTCATCATATGGATCAAAGTAATCATCCTCAATGGCGCCGTCCAGTTCAAATCTGCGTGCCTGTAGAAAAATGATCTTCATATGTTCGTAACTGTCTGCGCTATCATAAAGTATTGAATCAACAGAGTTAGCATAAACACCGCGTTTACCCATAACATCCGCCGCACGGATGCTATAAGCAAAAAGACGCGCTTCTTCGGTCAATGTGGGGCCCAGCGGATCAACGACCAAGTCACCCAGAATACCCGCTGCATCGCGCCCAGTTGAGGGGCCAAAAATTGGAATAACTATAAAGGGGCCTTCTTCTACTCCCCAAACATGTAACGTTTCCCCAAAATCACCCTCTTCACCTCCGAAGCCTAATCGCTCTGCTGGCTTGTCGATGCCGCCTAGTCCCAGGGTTAGATTAACTGTAAATTTCCCTATGTTTTTGATCGCACTTTCAAAATCACCTTGAAGCAAGTTATTAGCCACATCGCCGGGCGTAGATAGATTTTCAGCAATGTTTGAGACGCTTTCTCGAATATCCTCATTGACGACCGCCACATAGGTTAAAGAGATGGGGCGCACAAAATTTCGATCTAGTGCCAGGTTGAATTGGTGTACCTGGCGATTTATTCCTTCAAACGGATCATTCTTTTCGTATCCGTTCGGAATACTGCAAGCCGCTAGTACGACCAACACCGCCGGCAAAAAAAACTTAATATAAGGACTAATGTTGATTTCTAACTCCCCAAAAAGCAATTATTAAGACTGGTGCAACCTAAAACGCCTAGTGACTAGCAACATAAATAAATTCCAAGCTATTAGTAACATACCAAAACCCTAATGTGGTTACAAAAAATATGACTAAAAGAGACTAGTAGTGCAATACTGATTTAACACATTTGGGATTGCAGAATTAAAACTCCTAAACCGCCCAAGTTGGGCAATCCAATAGTTCAACGGTTTTTAAACTTTTTTGTAATAAACCCATACCGTTTCGTGTATTTGTGATTTTGTATATTTAAACCTTTAAAAAACTTAATAAGAAAAAATTTCCTCAAGCTTTATGTCCAAAATAAGTATACCTTTTATGATGCTTTTAAAATAGGGATTTTGTCGCCGCGTTCTGACCTTTTCATCCGCTCACATTTAAATTTGACAAAGGGTCTCCAAAAATTTACTAAACGCTTTCACCTGTAGAATAATAGCGCTATCGTTTCCAAAATTTAACTACAGGAGAGACAAATCATGAGTGGTAATTTTGAAGCCAAATTGAGCGACCTTGGGATAAGCCTTCCAAATCCTCCAAACCCTGCGGCCAACTACGTAGCTTACGTCCGCATAGGTGATACCCTTTACGTATCCGGGCAAATCTCGGCCGACGAAAACGGGCTCATAAAAGGTAAAATAGGGAATGATCTGACTACTGAACAAGGGGCCGCGGCAGCACGCACTTGCGCCATTAACCTTCTTGCTCAAGTTAAGGCTGCTTGTGGTGGAAACTTAGACCGGTTAGTCCGTGTTGTAAAGCTAACTGGTTTTGTTAACTCCACATCAAGTTACTCGGAGCAACCGACTGTAGTGAACGGCGCATCAGATTTACTTGTTGAAATACTCGGTGACGTTGGCAAACATTCCCGTTCTGCAGTTTCAGCCGCCTCGCTTCCTCTGGGCGTTGCAGTTGAAATTGAAGGCATTTTTCAAATATCATGAAAATGGCCTTGCAGCCATCCTTTTTAACGCTGCCGATTGCCCATCGCGGCCTGCACAGCAGAGAAATTGCATGCCCCGAAAACAGCCTCTTTGCTGCAGAAAGAGCGATTGAGGCCGGATATGCTATTGAGCTTGATCTTCAACTTTCTCGCGATGGCCACCCCATTGTGTTTCACGACTATAAACTAGATCGTATGACTCCTAAAAAAGGCTATGTCAGAAACTGCAATGCTGCAGAATTACAAGACCTGCAGCTAAATGAAAGCGACGAGCACATTCCAACTTTGGACTGTCTTCTCAAATTAGTTAACGGAAGAGTTCCCTTATTGATTGAACTCAAAGACCAAAGTCAACGATACTGCCCCACAAACGGGGTTTTAGAAAACGCTACTGCTGAAGTATTGAAGACCTATAAGGGGGCCGTTGCTGTAATGTCATTTAGTCCTCATTGCATCGCTCATATGTCACAGTATGCACCTCTGGTTAGTCGAGGCTTAACAACTGGTGGAATTGGAGAAGGTGAAAATGATTTTTCTATTTCTGATCCGTTTAGACAGTACGATGCTTTAGGAGCAAGCTTTATAAGTCATGATGTCTTTGATCTCACTTCCAATATGATTTGTGAATTCAAAGCTAAAGGCGACCCTTTACTTTGTTGGACGGTACAATCAGAAAAACAAGAAAAAAGCGCAAGAGCGATTGCGGATAATGTCACATTTGAATGCTACCGGCCAAAGTTTCCTTGATTGATGCTCTGACTGAACCACCTCGTGAATAAGATCGGAGGAGATATATGAACGATCAATCGCTTAAGATGGAAATAGTGACGTCATTAAGCAATGTCCAAGCCGAGGTGTGGGACGCCCTTGCGTGTCCTGAGGCCGAACGCGGCAAAGCACCAGTTGACCCATTTACAACCCACAGGTTTTTGAAGGCACTGGAGGACAGTGGTTCGGTGGGTCGCGGTACTGGATGGGACCCGTGTTATATGATGGCGTATGAGGGGAGTAGACTTATTGGGCTAGCGCCCATGTACTTAAAGATGCACTCTCAAGGAGAATATATCTTTGACCACAATTGGGCCCATGCCTATGAGCGTGCTGGAGGAAGATATTATCCCAAACTTCAAATTGCGGTTCCTTTTACACCGGCAACAGGTAGAAGATTTTTAGTAGATCCCGATCGAGCGGAGCTTGCCATGCAAACACTCGTTCAAGGAGCTATTCAGTTTGGGTTGCAAAACAACATCTCATCGCTTCACGTAACCTTCTGCACTGAGCAGGAGCGACAGTTTGCAAAAGAAACCCAACTCCTACAACGGATTTCACAGCAATTCAGATGGGAAAACAGAGGATATGCTAATTTTGAAGAATTTCTCAGCAACCTTTCATCCAGGAAGCGAAAGAACATTCGAAAGGAGCGTGCTCAGGCAGCCAATTTCGGTGGAACCATTTCGGTTCTGACAGGCGCAGAAATACAACCCAAGCATTGGGATGCGTTTTGGATATTTTATCAGGACACAGGCGCACGAAAATGGGGGCAACCTTATTTAACCAGAGCATTTTTTGACATTGCACAAGCGACTTTACGCGATGATATCGCTTTAATTTTGGCCGAACGGAACGGTCAATATATCGCTGGTGCATTAAATTTTATTGGAAGAAATGCGCTTTATGGGAGATACTGGGGCTGCATTGAAAACCATCCATTTCTTCATTTTGAGCTTTGTTACTATCAAGCAATTGATTTTGCCATTTCTCTCCAACTCGGCACTGTAGAGGCTGGCGCACAGGGCGAACACAAGCTTGCAAGAGGTTACATGCCAAGCCAGACTTACTCCCTACACTGGATTGCAGATGAAGGTTTTAAAAATGCTGTAGCGAGCTACATAAAAGCCGAGACAAATGCCATAGACGAGGATATTGAAATTTTAACTAGTTATGGCCCGTTTCGAAAATTAGAGATGGAGGAACAGTAGTGATTGAAAGACTAAGCAAAGCTGAACGGGAAAACGAACTTGCCGTATGCCTTCAAAACGGCTGGACACTTGTTGAAGAACGCGACGCTATATATAAGATCTATAAATTCAAATCGTTTGTGGATGCATTTTCCTGGATGACTGCAGCAAGCTTATGGGCAGAAAAACTTAATCATCATCCAGAATGGTTTAATGTTTTCAACCGTGTTGAAGTAACTCTCAGTACACACGATGCAGGTGGCTTAAGTCATCTAGATATTTCGTTAGCTCAGAAAATGGATGCTCTTGCTGAACGATAAACTATAGCTGTTCTAAAAGATGGTTCGCACCGGAAGATAGAACCTGCGCACGCGCTTCCTCTAGTAAAAATTTTGACACCACATTGTCGACAGACAAAAGGGCGTAACGCTGAGAGCGATCGTAGAAGCCCGTGGGGCTCGCAGTGAAATTCATACCGATTGATCTCGTGAAATGTGAACCGGCATCCGCAATCATAGTGAGTCCAGCAGCATAAGCCCCAGACTGCTTACCCCATTCGCGGACGACAAAAGCATCATTAACCACCAGAATGATCACCTCATCAATGCCCTTGGCACCCAATTCTTCTTTATTTCTTATCACATTTGGAAGATGGGCATTAGAACAAGTAGCTGTGAAGGCGCCCGGCATTGCAAAAATTGCTGCGGTCTTGCCAGCCAGATATTCCGCCATTTTAACAGTTTCCTGCGTCCCCTCCGTAACAATTAAAACTTTTGTGTCTGGCAATTTCCGACCAATCTCAACCATTTTTTGAGCAACTCCTAATTGTAATTTTCCCAACAGTCACTATAGGATCAAAATAATACTCTACCAGAAAATTCGGGTAAAAAATGAAAAAAATTGTCATAGTTGGGGGGGGGCAGGCAGCTGCATCCCTTGCAGTAAAACTTAGAAGCGAAAACTTCAACTGTAGCATCTCTATAATTTGCAAGGAGCCCCACCCACCTTATCAAAGACCACCGCTTTCCAAAAAATACCTTTTGGGTGAGTTATCTATAGATCGGCTCTATTTGCGGCCCAAAAGTTTTTACCGCGAGCAAAATATACACTTATATCTTGGCAAGACAGTGACGCGGATTGATCGAAAAAATAAACAAGTTCATTTCGATGATAGTGCCCTTGATTACGATGATTTAGCTCTGACCATCGGCTCACAACCGAGGCTACTTCCAGAAGGTTTTGGTGGGCATCTTGGAAAAGTATTTGCACTTCGGGGGCTTGCCGATGTAGCTAAATTAGCTCCTGAATTCAAATTCGGGCGAAAGGTGCTGATAATTGGTGGTGGCTACATTGGTTTAGAAGCTGCAGCAGTTGCAGCACAGAGTGGACTTGATGTGACAGTTGTTGAAATGGCAGAACGCATCTTACAACGCGTGTCAGCGCCCCAGACCTCTAATTTTTTCCGGAAATTGCATCAGTCTCACAGAGTTCGAATCAAAGAAGGCGTTGCCTTAAAGCGTCTTAAAGGAAATTATGACGTTGTCAGCAGTGCTATATTCTCTGATGGTACAGAGGTAGATATTGATTTTGCAATTGTTGGAATTGGCATACATCCGGTGACAGATATTGCAGAAGACGCAGGACTTGAGTGTTCAAACGGGATAGCTGTGAACCAAATGGGGCAAACATCTGATCCAGCAATTTGGGCAGCAGGTGACTGCTGTTCATTTCCTTACAACGGCGGTAGGCTTAGGCTTGAGAGTGTTCCCCATGCAATCGATCAAGGAGAATTGGTAGCACGAAATATTACAGGTGCACAGCTGGCTTATTGCCCGAAGCCATGGTTTTGGTCAGATCAATACGATATCAAACTTCAAATTGCTGGGTTGAACAACGGATTTAACCAGGTTGTTACCCGCCCAACAAACAAGAATACGGTCTCATTTTGGTACTATAAAGATGAACAATTAATTGCTGTTGATGCTATGAATGATCCACGCGCCTACATGGTTGGGAAACGATTGATTGACGCTGGCAAAACAGCTCCAAAAGATTTTATAAAAGATGTATCATTTGAACTAAAAAACTTGTTGAGGACGTGAGAGTCGTAGCTGGAAAATTTAAAGGTCATAAGCTTGCTAGCTTGGACAAAGTGAACATGGCTGCAAGATTACGACCCACGACCGATCGTTTAAGGGAAACTTTTTTCAATATTCTTACAAACGGTAACCTCGGAAATTTGGTAACAGATGCACGTGTTTTAGATCTCTTTGCAGGGACAGGTGCGTTAGGTATTGAAGCTGTGTCGCGTGGTGCTCACTCGGCCACATTAATCGATAATGGCCGAGACGCATCTTACATAATTAAAAAAAACTTGGCACTACTAGGAAATCCCAAAAATATTTTTTTTCGACAAATTGATGCGACAAGATTGCCACCTAATCCTGACCATCCCTACACCCTTCTTTTTCTCGATCCTCCCTACGGAACGCAACTTTGCCCGAGTGTCTTATATTCGGCCCAATTAAACGGGTGGCTCGATCCGTGTGCAATAATTCTATGCGAAGAGAACGCCGCAGTTTCACCACCAACCGGTTTTCAACTTATTGATAAACGCAAGTTCGGAGGTACCTGCTTAACGCTCTTGCGCCAAGGGACTTAATCAAAGGCTTAGCTTGGGGTAATTACCGCGTTAATGAATGTAGAGACTCAGTTGAGATGCCTTTGATTTCACAATTGAACAATAGGACGCCGTTCCTACTCTGAGGCCAGGAACGTTAACCTCTAGTCTTTTCTATGGTTTTCTCATAGCCTTCTACTTTATGGTAAAAAGATTTTTATTTTTCCATAAAATGACAGGCCAATTGAGAAAAATCTTACAGTACTTTCAAATAAAATTATAATGAATAAGTCGGGTGAAATAAATTACCAGCAGAAGGTGTGAAAATGTCATATCCTGTGGCTGTGACCCCAACAGAATGCTCGAATTGCGCAGATAAGGACTTATCACGAGTAACGGCGGTCCAATCATCAGCAAGCACTTTGGTTTCCGGGCGCCCCAGGTTTACCATTGGTTCTATCGTAAAAAACATGCCCTCTTCTAGCACAGGACCAGTTCCAGGACGACCATAATGAAGTACATTGGGTGGCGCATGGAAAACCCGTCCCAGCCCATGACCGCAAAAGTCCCGCACAACTGACATCCTTTCCGCTTCAACATAGGACTGGATGGCATGACCAATATCGCCAAACGTATTACCGGGCTTAATTGCCTCAATCCCACGCATAAGAGAAGCATGCGTCACCTCAATTAACCGCTCAGCTTTGCGTGACGGCTTTCCCGCCACATACATGCGAGAGGTGTCTCCATACCAGCCATCCACGATTACCGTCACATCGATGTTCAGAATATCTCCGTCTTTAAGGCGCTTTTCACTCGGAATACCATGGCAAACTACGTGATTGATACTGATGCAACTTGCATGCTGATATCCTCTGTACCCAATAGTCGCAGAAGTAGCGCCGGAAAGCTTTATTTGTTCTTCTATGAATTTATCCAACTCCCCCGTTGCTTGGCCAGGTTGTACATGTTCACAAATGTCATCAAGAATCTTAGACGCAACCGCACCAGCCTTATGCATTGCTGCAAAATCGACCGCATCAAATAATCTGATACCATCTCTACTTCGGCGGAAATTTTCACCTTTATTGAACATAGGCGGCCTTTTTTCGGTCTTAATTTCTTAGTAATAGCCCTCGACAAACTCCCTATATCTTAAACGGAACTTCTTTGTCGACATCAATCGTGTAAGGTGACAATTTGCATGACAAACATAAGATTTTCACACCTTTTTTAAGTGCATAATAAAATCCTTCAGCATAAGCTGGATCAATGTCTCGGGCGATCTGAAATTCCTTGCAGTCACTACGCTGCACGAGGAAAAGCATCACCGCACGATGCCCTAGTTCAACGACTTTTGCCAATTCATGCAAATGCTTTAACCCTCGTGCTGTCGGACTGTCGGGAAATTCAGCTATACCCTGTTCGCGCATAAGGGTAACGCTCTTTATTTCTAGATAAGTATCTTTGTGACCCATTTTAGATAACAAAAAATCAACTCGACTTCCCGTACCGTATTTTACTTCCGAACGAAAACTGTCATAGATCTCCAACCCTGTAATCTGTCGATCGAACAGAGCTTCTTGTATGATCTTATTTGCCGCGCTGGTATCAATCCCAATAAAACCGCCATTTTCATTATCAACCAAACGCCATCCAAAATTTAGTTTTTTGCGTGGATTGGAATTCGGTTCCACCCAGATCGAGGAGCCAGCTTCACAAAGTCCGAGCATAGATCCAGGGTTAGGGCAATGCGCTGTTACCTCGCTTCCATCTTCAAGTATAATATCGGCTAAAAACCGTTTGTAACGCCTAATAAGCTTTGCAGGTATAAGTGGGGTTTGAAAGTGCATGAGAAGCCTTTATACATTTGATAGATTTTTTAAAAGGATGAAGTATGACCAACCTAACAGCGGCCATGTTGGTAATCGGTGATGAAATCTTATCGGGTCGCACGCGGGACGCAAATATGTACCATCTCGCTAATGAACTAAACGCCGTAGGGATTGACCTCCAAGAAGCACGATTCGTACGTGATGAGGCAGGGGCTATTACTACCGCTTTTAGAGAAATTTCCAGTATTTATGATTACGTATTTTCCTCCGGCGGAATAGGCCCAACACACGATGATATTACCGCTGATGCCGTTGCCTGTGCCTTCGGGCTGTCGATTGAAGTCAGAGATGATGCCTTTGAAATCCTTAAAGCTCATTACGATCTTCAGGGCTTAGAATTAAACGCAGCACGCCTGCGTATGGCGCGTATTCCAGAAGACGCCATTTTAATTAACAACCCAATATCATCAGCGCCAGGCTTTCGGATCAAAAATGTCTACGTAATGGCGGGTGTGCCATCTATTTTCAATGCTATGTTAGAAAGTGTTTTACCAACCTTGAAAGGCGGTGTGCCTATGATCAGCGAAACAATTCAAGTCAATCGCGGTGAAGGTGAAATTGCAGCAGAATTTGGTCTAATAGCAGATGCCTTTCCCGAAGTTTCTATGGGCTCCTACCCTTTTCAAAAAGAAGGGAAATACGGCACTAATCTTGTTTTGCGATCTAGAAATAAGTTTCTTTTAAAAAAGGCCAAAGCTCAACTAATTGATCTCATTTCATCATGAAACAAGCGCTATGCCAGCTCCACGATGTAATAGAGCACACATGGCCGGCAAATAGTACTCGCACCCATGGTGGGTGGATACTTCGCGAAGGACTAGGTGGTGGAAAACGTGTATCGGCAACAACATTACACGGATTTCGAGAAGCAGCTAACATAAATTCTGCGGAAAACGATATGCGAGCTTTTGGCCAAACTCCAATTTTTATGATTCGTGAGGGCGAAGAGGCGCTTGACCGTATTCTGGCAACAGAGGGCTACGAGATTACTGAGCCGTCAAATATTTATACTGTGCCAATTGAAAAATTGGTACATAAAAAACCTCCACCTCTAAGCATTTTCGAAATTTGGGAGCCATTGCAAATTCAAGCCGACATATGGGGCTACGCAGGTATTGATGCAGCTCGCATTGCCGTGATGCATCGAGCTGCAGGTCCAAAAACGAGCTTTTTTATGCGATGGGAAAACCGTCCAGCTGGCACGGCATTTATAGGACTACACAATAATGTCGTTATGTTACATGCATTGGAAGTATTACCACATCAACAACGTAAGGGCGTTGGCACTTTGGCTATGCACCAAGCAGCGATTTGGGCAAAATCCTTTGGCGCTCACACATTGTCCGTAATTTGCACTAGAGAAAATCTAGGAGCTAATGCGCTTTACTCTTCACTACATATGCAACTTGTGGGAGGGTACCATTATAGGATTAAAAAGGAGATCGAATGAGCAAGAAAAATCCTGCTATGGCCCTTGATCTACCGATGATGGATCCGCTTCCTGAGGAAACTCAGGCATATTTTGATATTTGTCAGGAAAAACTTGGTTTGGTACCGAATGTGCTTAAGGCTTATTCTTTTGACATAGAAAAGCTTAACGCCTTCACATCAATGTATAATAACCTGATGCTTTCCTCAAGCGGTCTAAGCAAACTTGAACGTGAAATGATAGCTGTCACCGTTTCTTCTATAAACAAATGTTTTTACTGTCTCGTTGCACATGGCGCTGCCGTGCGCCAACTTTCAGGTGACCCAAAGCTTGGGGAAATGATTGCTATGAATTACCGCGTTGCCCCCTTGAGCCAGCGTCAAAAAACCATGCTAAGCTTTGTTGAAAAAGTGACCAAAGAAAGTGCGTCAATTGAAAAAAGTGACCGAAATGCTTTGCGCGCCGTAGGGTTTACGGATCACGATATTTTCGATATCGCCAATGTAACAGGTTTTTTTAACATGAGTAATCGGGTTGCCAGCGCAGTAGATATGCGCCCTAATGATGAATATCACGCACAAAATCGTTAAACAGGCAATATGCTATCTCCTACTTCCATTTGCCGTGAGCGCTGAAGAAGCAGGCCCTTTACTGCTTGAAGTACCCAACTTTATGCGCATGACCTTCGAAATGGCTGTTGATTACGAGTCACATTCTGTGCCGATTGGTATTCTTCGGGATGGGGAGGTACCCATCCAAAAAATCAAAGGCCCCAGTATTCGCCGTGCTTGGCAATCTAGCGATGATGGAATCACTTTGGACCAATTTGCGGATACATTACTCAGAAAACTGATCGACTCAGGTTATCATATTTTATTGGATTGTCACGATAGGATCTGCGGTGGATTTGACTTCAGATTCAAAATTGACATCCTGCCAGCCCCACATATCTTTGTAAATTTATCTAATTTCCGCTTTGTGACTCTTCAATCTCACTCCCAATTCAAAACAATTCTAATTAGTAAATTGGGGGATACTCTATCTTTGCAGATTAACGAAGTAGCCAAAGGCGTTGGGATAAAGGGTGCAATAATTCGACATAGTAATTCACACGCCACTCATAAAAAAAATAATGGCATTGGCGATGCTCTTAAAACGGATGGATATGCCATTTTAAGGGATTTGGAATATGAATCTGGGTCGGCAAAACTAGGCGTAGGCCCGTTCCAATCGCTTTTGGACCTGGCAACGTATATGAAGTCCAACAAATCCACAAATGTGATCTTGGTTGGTCACACCGACAATGTCGGAAGTCTGAATGCAAACATAAATCTATCAAAAAAACGCGCAAACGCTGTCGTTGAACGTTTGATTGCAACATATGATATCGATGCCAATCGTTTGTCCGATGAGGGCGTTGGCTATCTTACACCAATTACCAGTAACGAAACAGAGGAGGGCCGCGAATTCAATCGCCGTGTTGAGGTTATACTAGGTGACGCTCGATAAACGTCATTCATTAGCTCCACTCAATGCTAATACACCCATAAGAATTTTAAAAAGAAGTTGATTTTATTTATTAGTTGCGAGCAGTTGGCTACGTGAAGTTCAGCTTTAATCCGGCTTGATCCTAGGTCTTAGGATATTGAAAATTGGTTCTGCAGGGACTTTAATGTTGTCCGTAGCAGGTCGAATCTTTGGCCTTATGATATAAAAATTTTGCTTTTCCAGCACTTCAACATGATCCTGAGGATGTCGCACCTGCAGCATTAGCGTGCTCAGACGCTTTTTAGCGGTAGTTTCGTCAATCTTAACAAACTTCGGCGTATGCAAAGTCAATATTTTTACGTAGTTCCCACGTTTTTCAATAAGCTGCCAAGCAACATTCTGCATGCCGCTAATATGCATTTTACCAACCACTTTTATCTTTCTAAAGCGAATTTGAGGTTTAGGTTCCAACTGGGTGTGCGAGGTTACTGAACTAACTAATTTAGACTTTTTAGAAAATGAAAGTCCCTCATAGGTAGGCGTAATCGTCAAAGTGAAAAGACCCGGGTTCAGTGTGCCGGTGATGTCATCGCAGGGTACCATGACCGCAAAAACTACTTTTCGGTACTTTTTGATTAGTTTACGATCAAGGCAATATCCCTTGGGAGCGGTAACCCTTACGCCCGTCTCAAAACGCATAGTGAAAATTTTATCTTCAGGTGCAAAATTTGGCGTAGAAACACAGCCCACTAGCAACAGGAAAATTCCTAATCTTAGACTCAAATTAAAATAATCTGCCACGCCTAAAACCAATTTAAAAGCCTCTGTACTCTTGGGCTTCCACTTTCACGCAAGGGTCCGTCAGCGCTTCTTTTTGAATTCCTAGTACTTGCAAAGTATACTTCATAAACCCGTAAGAGGCACAAATCTTTTTAAACTGTCTTGGTCGGTCCTTCGTCGAAATAATGGTTTCTAGATAGTTAATGGCTCTTTCGTTTAATCGACCAATCCTATTGTAGCAATAACGGTTTTGCGCCCTTGCAAGATATTTTATGACATGGCGACCAGAAAGTTCAGCTTTGTCCAATGTTCTCACGATATTACCTTTCGGTGGACCAAGAAACATTTTACAAAACTGATAGAAATGAAACAAGTCCCATTCTAATCGTCTCAGAATAACAAATAACGAACGATCAACCATACGGGATTTTTTATGCGAACTAGAAGTCTTATTCAAATTTGTGTATCGTTTTCGTTACTTCCGACATTGGCAAAATCACTTTTTCATATTTATTTCAAAATTTCTTGAAAAAGTTTCCAGAGTCGACCGACAATGAAAAATGATTTCTAGATTAATGGATTTGCGGAAACGCTATACAGGAGGAGCTAAGGACTTATCGAAATCATCACCTTAAATATAATCGTCATAAGCAACCTGGAAATGATCCAGATTTACGACTATCGCGACCCCTTCCTACTACGCGCACCTTAATGATGCCAAAGCTGGTTTGCGATATTACAGACCAGACTGGCATAAAACAAAGAGCTCATCAATTAATGTAAGCCTTAAAGCTAGCAAGCGATATTGAGGATAATCCAAATACCAAAGAAATGACGCAGGCTTTTCCAACGAAACGATTAAATCTGCATTGCTTGTAAATACGATTATATTCGTGCTTATTTGGTTCTTTGGTTCAGGGTGATGGTGGTTCGCAATCTGGGTGTTTCCCTTGCCTATAAATGGTATCAATTGGTTCTAACAGTGAGCAGTATTGCTGAACACTTTGTCGTGGGATTTTCAGAAGACTCTCTTTAAAATGTCCGCACTACCAAAGCAGACCTGTTATCTCGGCTTATTCTAGCGCCGTATTTTGTTAATAATCGTCTTGAGAACCACCTCATCATGCATATAGCCTGCAAAAACTTGCCTAAGTTACATAACCTCATGATTAATACAGGCTTTGGGAACGGGATGGATGCATGTTAAAGTTACTGGCAAGTCTTGCTCAAAGCTTAAAGCCGACCAGCTTAATTTGTGCTCTTATCCGATATAGCGAATTTTCAAATTGCAACTTTAAAACGAGCAAGAGTGATTGCAATTGTATCAAAGTCATCCTATTTCTCACCCACAGCAGAAAGATTAGGACATAATATATGAACTGGATCAACAACTATGTCCGTCCACGGATAAATTCTATATTTTCGCGCCGTGAGGTGCCAGAAAACCTTTGGTCCAAATGTGATAATTGCGGAACAATGCTGTTTCACAGAGAACTAAATGAAAATCTCAATGTCTGCACCCAATGCCAGCACCACATGAACATCTCTCCCCGTTTGCGTTTTGAAAACTTTTTTGACGGTGGTGTTTTTATCGAAATTAAAGTGCAAAAGCCTGTAGTAGATCCACTACTTTTTCGCGATCAAAAGAAATATCCTGAGCGTTTAAAAACGGCTCAAAAGTTGACCGGCGAGACTGAGGCCATGCTGGTCGCAGAAGGTGAAATCGGCCGAACTCCCATCGTCGCTGCGGCCCAAGATTTTTCATTTATGGGCGGTTCGATGGGGATGTACGTAGGAAATGCAATTATAGCGGCCGCAAAGCGCGCAATCGAGTTGAAACGCCCACTCATTTTGTTTTCAGCTGCGGGAGGAGCACGAATGCAGGAGGGTATTTTGAGTTTGATGCAAATGCCTCGCACTACTGTTGCAGTGCAATTGCTCAAGGAAGCAAACCTTCCCTACATTGTAGTTCTTACGCACCCTACTACTGGGGGGGTAACTGCCTCATATGCAATGCTGGGTGATATCCACATTGCGGAACCCAATGCATTGATCTGCTTTGCTGGTCCGCGTGTAATTGAGCAAACTATCAGGGAAAAACTTCCCGAAGGCTTTCAAAGGGCTGAATACCTTTTGGATCACGGGATGCTTGATATGGTAGTATCACGCGTTAAAATGCGAGATGAAATAATAAAGGTTGTGCGATTGTTACTCGGCCTTAGTCCTGCCGTGAAAGCTGATTTGCCAAGTCCAGAGTCGGCCACAACACCACCAGCAGCCGGCGCAACAAATTCGGTTTCTGCAGCAGAGCCTACGCCATAATGAAGGCGATCAATTCGGATATTATTCTAGAACAGATGATTTCCTTACACCCTAAAGAAATAGATTTGACTCTCGACCGGGTCTGGCGATTGCTTAAAGCAGTCGGTTCACCGGAAAAGTTACTTCCACCTGTAATTCACATCGCCGGGACTAATGGGAAGGGTAGCACCCTTGCCATGCTACGCTCAGGGCTTGAAGCTGTTGGAAAAGTAACCCACGCTTATACATCACCACATCTTGAACGATTCCATGAGCGTATCCGGCTTTCCGGAAAAATTATTGAAGAACGTGAATTAAGCTGTATTCTAAACAAATGCTACGTAGCAAACGGCCCAAGCCAGATTACTTATTTTGAAATCACAACCTGTGCGGCATTTTTAGCTATGTCTAAATGTTTTGCAGATTATACGCTGATGGAAGTGGGACTTGGTGGACGGCTTGATGCAACAAATGTAATCGAGCAACCGAAACTTTGCATTATAACTCCAATTTCGATAGATCACGAACGATTTTTGGGAGACACAATCGCAAAAATTGCGTCCGAAAAAGCTGGGATTATTAAGAAAGAGGTTCCAGTCGTTGTAGGCCCACAGCCCAGTGAAGCGATGGAAGTCATTGAAAAAGTTGCGGTAAAACATCATGCTCCTCTCATTGCATATGGACAGCAGTGGCATGTCTTTCGGGAAAGAGACCGTTTGGTCTTTAAAGATGAAAGTGGTTTGTGTGATTTACCATTGCCCGTTTTGCCAGGTGCGCATCAGATAATGAATGCCGGTAGCACCCTTGCTGCTTTGCGATACCTAAATATGCCGGATACTGCCTTGGAAGCGGCTATAACTCAAACTGAATGGCCTGCTCGCATGCAACGCCTGAAAACCGGTTTTTTGGTCGAACTTGCCGATTCCGCTGAACTTTGGCTTGACGGCGGGCATAACGCTGCTGCGGGTGAAGCCCTTGCTAATCATCTTGCAACTCTACCGTCAAAGCCAACATTCCTAGTATGCGGAATGCTCAATACCAAAGATTCTCTTGGTTATCTCCGGCCATTTGCACCTCAGATAGAAGGGCTTTGGGGTATTCCTGTTCCAAATGAAGTCAACACATTGCCAGCGGAAGAAACCGTGATGTATGCGCAAGCTGCCGGTATCGCATCACAAGTGAGCCAGAACGTGACCGAAGCAATTGTGCAAATTAAGCAAAGGTCACCTAATGCCCGAATTCTTATCTGTGGATCGTTATATCTCGCCGGAAATGTTTTGAGGGAAAACAAAAAAGTCTTATGAGCCCAAAATTCTCAAATTAATTAACTTTGGTTCAATTTACGAATTCATACGTATAATGTTCCTCATGTACTCCAATCCGCTGACTGCATTTCTTTCAAGCGGCTGGCGGTGCGTTCAAATTCAAAGGCACCCTCACCCTCAAGGTAGAGCATTTCTGGCTCCGCAACTGCTGAGCAAATCAATCTTGTTTTTGTCTCGTAAAGCGCATCAATGAGGGTAATAAAACGCTTTGCTTCATTAAAATTTTGGCGGCCCATCTGCGGAATGTTATCAATAACGATGACCCTTAGAGCCCCCGCCAGAGCGAGATAATCCGCAGGGCCAAGAGGCTGACTGCAAAGTTCATTAAAACTCAACCGTCCAACACCGTTGTGATAGCGTGAGATAGTTAACTCTCGTCCTTTCACATAGATATTATGTTTTTCTTCGATTCCATCGGAAAGATTATACCAAAGCGTATCAAGTCCTTGTTTAGCAGTCACATTAAGAGGAGTAAAATATACCTTAGAGCCCGCGATGCGATTTTGGCGGAAATCGGTATCACTCTTCATGTCGTGAATTAATAGGTGCTCTTTCAATAACCTTATGAAAGGTAGAAAAAGCTGCCGATTAAGCCCATCTTTATAAAGATCATGAGGAGGCCGGTTTGATGTAGTTATCAAAACTACACCTCGATCAATTAGCTGCTCAAAAAGTCGGCCTACAATCATAGCATCCGCTATGTCTTTTATTTGCATTTCATCCAATGCCAAAAGTCGAATACCCATAGCCATATTTTTTGCAACTACCATTAGGGCGTCTTTTTCACTTGAGGCCCGAGCAATGTGTAATTCGTTTTGAACTTTTTGCATAAATGCATGAAAATGTATGCGTCTTGCGCGGACAGTAACGTTTTCAACGAACAAATCCATCAAATAGGATTTACCCGTTCCAACTCCTCCCCAAATGTAAAGCCCTTTGGGTGGAGGTGGGGGCTTTCGAAAAATCGACTTTTTTAGGGGTTTTGCAAGTGCGGTTGCCAAATTATCAAGTTTTGCCAAAGTACTTACCTGCGCATCGTTATGTAATATCCTGCCTGATGCGATCCTTTCACGGTATATGTCGGTGATTTTTGCCATGGAGCCTCATACAAGCGAAATTTATGAAATGAAAGAGTTGCAGCATAGCCGTTACGTCACGATTGACGATTACCACAACTCAACCTTAGTCCATCTTTGAAAGGGGTTATATGACTACAACTACACGACTTTTCACGCCCATGCTTATCGTAGGCTGTATAATAGTATTGATTAGTTTTGCGATCCGTTCATCTTTTGGGCTGTTCCAAATTCCAATATCTGAAGAATTTTCCTGGCCACGGGCAGAATTTTCCCTGGCACTAGCAATACAAAATATCGCATGGGGAATCGGTCAACCACTGTTTGGTGCGTTGGCCGAAAAAATTGGGGATCGCATAGCCATTATTATTGGAGCTTTTACCTACGCAGCTGGGCTGGTCCTGTCCTCTGCCGCGGTGACACCTCTGGCCCACCAATTTTACGAGGTGCTTATAGGATTTGGCGTTGCAGGTACAGGGTTTGGAGTAGTGCTTGCGGTGGTCGGGCGCTCCAGCAGTGATGAAAACCGAAGTATGTCATTAGCTATTGTAACCGTTGCCGGCAGCGGAGGGCAAATATTGGGCCCGCTTCTAGCTGCATGGATGCTGACGATCACTAACTGGCAAATAGTCTTTCTTATTTTCGCAGCTATTATTCTCGCGAGCTTAATTTTACTACCCATGATGCGCACACCAGAAGTACCGTCAAAAAAAGACCTTAAAGAAGGTTTACGAGAAGTTCTAAAAAAAGCCTGGGCTGATCCCAGTTTTGGGATGCTATTCCTGGGTTTTTTTAGCTGTGGATATTTCCTCGCTTTTATTACCGCGCATTTTCCCGCCTTCGTGGCAGAGTCCTGTGGCCCGATCTACATCGGTGGAAAGTTAGATCGTCTTGGTATTTCGACAAACTCGGCCCTAGGAGCGGCAGCGCTCGCACTGGTCGGCCTTACTAATATTGGTGGAACCCTGGCAGCCGGCTATCTTGGTAGTCGATATCCAAAAAAATATCTTCTTTCGATGCTTTATGGCGCTCGTACATTAATCGCCATTATCTTTATTATTTTACCAATAACGCCTTTGAGCGTCTTAGTTTTTTCCGCTACGCTTGGTGCAGTTTGGCTGGCTTCAGTCCCATTGACCAGCGGACTGATCGGGTATGTCTATGGACTTCGGCATATGGGAACACTTTATGGGGTTGTTTTCTTTTCCCATCAGCTTGGAGGGTTTTTGGGTGTTTGGCTAGCAGGACGTCTATATGATGTTTATGGAAATTATGAATTGGTCTGGTGGGTTGGAGTGGGAATTAGTGCCTTTAGTACTTTGATCCATTTACCAATAAAAGAACGCCCCTTAGCTCAGCCTGGCTGATTAATTGCGACCATGATCTCAGGCACGTGAGTGTAAGTCAAACCATGATCTGCTCCGGGAATCACAATGTGTTTTGCGTTCTTATTCCATTTCGACATTCTATCTCTGCAAGACAATGGAATGACATCGTCTTCTTGACCCCAGATCGCTAATACATCTGACTGAGAAGCCCGAAGCGCATTATGATCCGAGCCCGTAGACAATGACGAAGCTCCGCGCAAAGACGATAAAACCGAGGGTAAAAAACCCCGATAAATTAATTCTCTTTGCTGGCGATCGACAACAAAATCCACATATGACCTTTTCACGCGATGTTTCTGAGTATCCCTTCGATGTGAAGCAGCAAACCCAGCCATAAAAAGCCAGTCGCCTATCAAATAAAAATTACGAGCAATTTTCCCACTCCATCCAATGTTTACGCCCATACCCGCTGGCGCTAAAAGGATCAATCGGTTAACACGTTTCGGGTGATCGGCGGCATAAGCTGTTGCAATCCATCCTCCCATTGAATAACCAATAAGGTCAAAGTTCCCTTCTTCTCCCAAGGCTAACAAAAGTTCTTCGAGATGGCTGACAAAAAAATTGCGATTTTGAAGCCCCTTCGGTCGATCTGAATACCCTCGTCCATAGTGATCATATGTAAGAACGCGGTATCCCTTCCCAACGTACATCTTTGCAATTGCCTCAAAAATAAAACAAGGTGTGGTTAATCCGTGTATGCAAACCACCAAAGGTGCTTCACCTGGTCCAAAAATCCGGTAATGGGTTATGCCGCGTCTTAGCTCTATTAATGCCCCTGGCGCATCGGCTCGAGCCATGTCGTCCATTTCTAAACGCTGGCGCTCTAAAACAAAGGGAAAAATCACGATAGCACCAACCAGTAAGGCAACATATACCACTATCACTTGCCCCACCGCTCAAGGATGAATTTAGACGCCATTAAATCAAGATGCGCCCCTCCACCATTTTTGAATAGCGTTATCTCCTCTTCTGAATTACGAGTGAATTCCTCGAAATTATAGTAATCAGCAATAATATCAGCAGTCGATATTACTCCACTTTCGATTGGGGTTTTGATTTCGCCAATATGGTCGATGGTTGTATCATAGCTGTCCACGAATACCCGCGAACGTAAAATTGCCTGATCATCAACTTCGCGCATATCCGGCCGGTATGCACCTATAAGATCGATATGCTGACCCGGGTGCAGCCATTCACCTTTAATTAAGGGCTCGGTAGACATAGTGGCACTGGTAATGACATCTGCTCTCTCTATGGCAGTTTGAAGATCATTGCAGATTTCTGTCCTTGTACAATCACGAACCATCTTTTCCGCATTTGTTTGCGTACGACTCCAAACTAAAAAAGAAGCATTAGGAAACAAAGCACCATAGGCTTCACGCAGGGAACGGCCCACGGTTCCGGATCCTATTATTAAAATACAGCTACTGTCTTCCCGGGCCAGCCGACTTGCGGCCAAAAGACTGTCGCCTGCTGTTTTCCACTTCGTAACGAGGTGGAAGTCGATAAGTGCTTCCAGGGTTCCATCTTTATCTGAGAAAAGACTGACGGCACCATTTATCATTGCCATTTCTCTTTCTGGATTTTTAGGAAAAACAGTAGCTGATTTTACCGCAAGCCCCAGACCATCGACCCACGCCGAACGTGACAAAAGCGTATCTGAATCACGATACAAAAAAGTATCGCCAATCTCAGCTTTCGGTAGCTTATGACCGTCCTCAATTGCCTTCATTAGTCCGTGCCAATCCAAGTTCTCCTGGCCTTCTTCAAAGGGGATATGAGTTAACGACATAGATATTTCCTTTCAGCGCCTGAGTTTTGGTCTATTGCCCGTTGGTTCAGGGCGAATTTGAATATCACGAAAGATCATATACAAGCCAGATATAATGATTAACAACATACCTATCAAACTTGCAAAATCAGGCAATTCGTTGAAAATCAAATATCCCCACATTATAGCCATCACCAAAGCAATATATTCAAATGGCGCAACGAAAGCCGCTTCACTTTGCCTGTAGGCATAGGAAATCATGAAACCGCCACCTGTGCTTACGATCCCTAGCAAAACTAAAATCCAGATTTGACCAAGTTCGGGAATTTTCCAAGCTCTAAGTAAAAAGGTGAGTGAGGCGTTCGTTCCATTATCAAATTGCCCATCACCAACAATAAGACCGACCCCTGAGGACACAATAATAAAAGTTAGCTGAATGTAAAATGTCATGGTAGCGGCGCTTTCAGTCCCACCGATCCAACGAGTAATAATGTTGAGAATTGCATATCCTAAGGCGGCCAGCATAGGCAGTAATGAAGCTACCTGAAAGGCGGCACTCACTGGTCGCACTATGATAATGACACCAAGCAAACCAAATAGAGTTGCGGACCAACGGTGTATTCCTACAGTTTCCCTTAAAAAAATTACTGACAATACCGTGACTACCAGCGGACTGATAAAGAAAATTGCCACAGCATTAGCTAGCGGTAGAGTTGCAAGGCTAATAAAAAAGCACGTATTGGCAAATACAACGCAGGCCCCACGTAAAAAGTGCGTCCCAAGGCGTTGTGTTTTTAGGCACTCTAACCCGCCACTGAACGGTAGAATTAAAACTAAAAATGTAAACATACCAACCGCAGAACGAGCCAGTATCACTTCATGTAAAGGATAGGCATTACTAAGGAGTTTTATAAGTACATCGTTAATCGAAAAGAAAAACATGGCAGCCATCGCGCACAATGCGCCAGTGGCGTTTGATTTAGCGCTGGTCGCCTGCATAATTTCACCAAATACTAAGAATCTGATTTTGCTTTGCGCAAGGTATTTTCTAATGCATTAAGAAAACTAGCCCGATCCGCTTTTGTAAAGCTTTTTCCGCCCCCCTGTCGAAATGGATCCGCAGCCCGCAAGTCAGCCATTAAGTCGCGTGTTGCCAGAATATTTCCAATATTAGCAGCGTTCAGTACTTCGCCAGTATGCTTCAAGACAAAAGCTCCCCGCTCAACACATTTCGCAGCAAGCGGTATATCGGCCGTTATAACCACATCGCCTATATTCGCCCGCTCAGCAATCCATATATCCGCAACATCAGATCCATCCGGTACAATTACGTTTTCCACTAAAGGGTTTTGAGACAAGCGCAAACCGCCATTACTTACAATATACAACTTAATGCGATGACGAGTGGCCACTTTTTCAGCTTCTGCTTTAACCGGACAAGCGTCAGCATCTATGTAGATAACTGTCATTAACAAGTGCACCTAAAGCTGATCACGGGAACTTGAAGAAAAAACGTTTCTTCCATGAAGCTCAAAGTTTTGCTTCGATTATAGGACGAAAAGCTCAAACGAGCGCTGTCAAAACAAATACTATAGAAAAGGTTATAAACTTCGCTCACTTGGATCTCTCACAAAGTCTTCATATTAACTTCGAAACGCAGCCAGTTTGTCAGTGAGCCTATTATAAACCTTACCAAACTGTCCACGTATATCCAAAAGCTGATTTTACCCACCAAAATCCAAGTTTCTTCGTGCTTTTCCCTTGTAGCGGCATACCAAATGGATTCTCTCAGCTCGGTAGAATGAAATACTTTATATAAGGCTCTGGTTTACGAAGTTTATGCAAAAACTTATTTCATCTCTACTCAACTGACTTTGATCCGAATCACTCACAAGTCCGCAAAACGAACTAGCTTAACTTGCTTTTGCATTGCGTCCATGAGAGGCGTTAACCACGCTAATTAGTCTTCGTATAGGGCTTCTGCATGGAATGATACATGGTCTTCCATGAAAGTGCTAACAAAGAAATAAGAATGGTCATAGCCTTTTTGAAGGCGGAAGTTGCTTTGCTGGCGCCGAGTGGCCATAGCCTCAGCCAGCATTTCTGGGCGTAGAAGGTCGATGAATTGATCACTTGATCCTGTATCTACCAAAATTGGGCCGTCAAAGCCAACTTCATTCATCATCAGTGTTGAATCGTGACTCTTCCAAGTTTCTTCGTTATCACCCAAATAAGCGCTCAGCTGCTTCCGTCCCCAATCAGAACCCGTTGGATTACAAATTGGGGAAAATGCAGAAACAGATCGATATCTTCCTTCCAATCCCATAGCCAAGGTCAGGGCTCCATGCCCCCCCATCGAATGACCTGTTATGGCTTGACGATTTTCATCGATTGCAAAATTTTTTAAAACGACCAACGGTAGTTCTTCAGCCAAATAACTCCACATTTGAAAATGTGGAGTCCAAGGTGTTTGTGTAGCGTTAACATAAAACCCTGCCCCTTTACCAAGATCATAGGCTTCATCATCCGCCACTTCATCACCCCGTGGCGAGGTATCCGGAAAAATCAACCCGATCCCCTGCTCCGCGGCCCAAGCCTGCGCACCTGCTTTAACCATCGCATTTTCATGCGTGCAGGTCAAACCAGACAGATACCAAAGGACCGGAACCGAATTATCGCGTGCTTCGGCTGGTAGAAAAAGACCAAAAGTCATGTCGCAGTTGCAAACCTCAGAGTGATGCTTATAGACGCCCTGAACACCATCATAACACTTGTTTTCTGATATCGCTTCCAAGATTACACTCCTTTGCGTTGGCAATTTATATCTGGCTAGCGCAAAGGCGTACAAGGCCGCAAGGTATAATCGGCTTTTTACTGTAAAAGGTACAGCGCCTAGAAGGAAAGTTGCGCACTGACAAGGCTTAGGACGAAAGAGATAGATACTATGCTAATTGCCGTGGAAACAAATATTGAGGCTGACACGCGCTGTGGAGCAACCCGATAGTGTTGCGCCAAAATATAGATGTTACCCGCAACGGGGAGCGATGAAGCGACAATCATCACTGCCGCTGGATAGTCAGGGACATCAAAGAGAACCAGGGCCGACACTGCCACGGCAGCCGGATGCAGAATCAACTTTCCAAAAGAAAGCCAGAAAGCCGTCTTTAGGCGTTCCGTGGACTTTTCAGCGAGGGATGCTCCAATTGCAAACAGCGCACAGGGCGTGGCAGCCGCTCCTAGCAGTTTAACGAATTCCCAAATCGGTGCTGGAAGCCGGATTTCCATCACCGAACAGGTCAGACCTGCAGCTATAGCAACAATCATGGGATTACGGGCTAATCCCAAAAGCAGTGTGGATATGACAGATATCCCCATTCTTCCTTCGCGTACTGCAACTATTACCAAAACAATCAAGCTACCAAACACAATTAGATCTACGGCTAGCGCAATCATCACATAGCCAACTGCTTCATCACCCATTAAAATTGCCAACATCGGAATTCCTATAAATCCAACATTCCCAATTGCACAACACTGGGCCTCTACAGCGGCTTCCGCAATTGGTAACTTACGTAGCAACGCAAAGCCAAAACCAACGCCATAAACAAGAGAAGTCGCGACTAGGTAGGCCAATGTAAAATCCCAACTAAATACCTCTCCTAGGTTCAAATTTGCAGAAAAATGAAACAACATGGCAGATAAAGCGAAATAAAACACAAATTTTGTTAGGTAAACGGTTGCTCCTGCCGAAAAGAAACCACGCCACCCAGCAAAATAACCCAAGCCAATAATAGCGAAAAATGGTAATGTCTTTAAGAAAATTTCGACCATAACTCTTGGATTAGCATTAAACAGAACCAGGTCAATTGAATAAGACAGCTATACAAAATTCTTACTTTATCTGGACTAGTTTTTTTGCTAATGTATCTAGCATAAAACTAAAGGGTCATGGTGATTTTTTTAAATAGTTTGAAGGTCGAGAGGCGCTGAAAAGTTTCCTCAGGCGTAATCCCATTAATATTGAAACAATTAGGTAAGCCTAATTCTGTTATCTCAAATATAGCAAAGAATATTTACTTCGTTTGGTTACTTACTAAGTTCAGCTTTATGAGCTTTGACCAGATCGGCCATTGAGTGGAACATGAAATTATAACTAGGCATCTTAACAGGATCCATTGTAGCCCCAAATCCTTTTTTATCATGACGGCGATAGATCCAACAATTGGGAACAAGGTGTTTGTTTGCAGGAGCGTGATCATGGAACATGCTTTCTGCCGTATGGAGGATATCAGATTTCTCGATTCCCTGCCGCGCCAACGCAGTAAGCATATAACCAAAGTTACGATCATTTGGTTTGTAACTACCAATATCCTCTGCAGTATACACACTGTCAAAAGTCACACCAAGGCGCGCGTTGGAGCCTTGAAAACTCTGATTGTCCGTGTTGGTCAGCACAACGAGTTTGAAATATTGTTTTAGATAATTTAAAGCGTCCACACTATCACAAAAGGCTGGCCATTGCTGCACAGATAATCCATAGACCTCACATTCTGCCCAGTTGACTGCCACACCCCAATCTTCGGCCAACCTTCTGTAAACGACAGCCAACAAATCAGAATATCTCTTCGTAGGGTTCCAAATTTGCGTTGTGGATTCGTGATGCGCATGCGCCTCAAGAATATCATCTCGACTAAGTTTTTTTTTGACCCTATCAGTAAGCGGTTTAAGCGCATTTACCATACCGCTTTCCCAATCAATAAGCGTACCGTAGACATCAAAAGCCAAAACTTTAAAATCATTAAGCTTCATTTCAGGACCTGCTACTTTGAATTCGCATCAACTAAACTTGATTACAGTGTTGAGCTACTCAAACAGTTGCTCCCGGTCAATAGAAGTTTAGTGGCCATATGGCAGATTATCGGTTAAACCCGCTATTGCATTAAACAGCCTGGATGATGTCTATACTCTTTCGTTGGGCTAACTTTGTTCTTGAGCATTTAAATGGTGTTATAGGCTGTGTCTTACTTAAAGGTTCCTGCGTCGTTCTATTTATTAACTTCCGAAAAGATAGTCGCCGCAAGTACTGTCTTTGACAACTCAAGTTCGATTGATTCCAGGCTCAAATATGTCTAATTAAAATTCGAATTTTCTTCAAATTCAAGTCGCGGACAATTCTAATATTTCCTTGGCCTCCGGTAGCCCAACCGCAATAACATAGACCCCAAATTAGTGTGACCTAAATATGCTTTTGGATAGTTGACTCACAGGTTTAGAAATGAGAACAAATAATGAACATATTTATGATCCCGATGTCCAAACGCCGCATTTTATCACTATGGTTTAATCGTTTTGGCGCAGAACGTCTTCTGCGTCAGCAGGGACAATTGTGTGACCAGCCTTTAGTGATTGTAGAAGACTTGGGAAAAATACAGGTGCTATCCTCGTTGTCGGAGCGCGCCACTGAAGAAGGGGTATATAGGAGTCAACCACTAGTTGATGCACAGGCCATGTGCCCTGCGCTAGTTACCAGGCTTCGCAACAAACAGGCAGAAGAGCTTTTTTTGAGAGTGCTAGCCCGCTGGGTAGAAAAATTCAGCCCATGGGTAGCCATAGAATCCTGCGACAGTCTGATACTTGATATCACAGGCTGCGCACACCTTTTCGGTGGGGAAGCCAGAATGATGGAACAGGTCCAACAAGAGGCGCGTGATCTCGGTTTCAGTCTCAGCGTAGGAATTGCTGACACTCCCGGAGCGGCCTGGGCTTTAGGACGTTACGCCGGACAAGAACCACAAAGCCATCATAATGGAGATGCTATTGATCAAGAGGCTCGTGCCACACGATCCCGCGCAGCCAAACGGCGACCTTGGGAACTGACCGGCTCAGTTTCCAAGGTAGTTACTTTCTCCGATCCTTGCACAAATATCGCCGCGCCGGGTAAAATACATAGCGCGCTGAAAACACTCCCCGTAGCGGCATTACGTCTTGACAGTAAAGTAAGCAAAGATTTGAATCGTCTTGGTCTACGCCGGATTGGAGATCTGATTAGTCAACCACGTGCCGCGCTTGCCCGTCGCTTTGGCAAAGGACTTTTGGAAAAGTTAGACAAAGCTCTTGGTAACCTACAGGAACCTATCTCTCCCCTTCGGCAAAGCCCACATTTTGGCGTTAGGATGAGCCTTCCTGAACCTATCGGACTGCACGAAGACATGGTGCGTGCAATTGACAGGCTTCTGCCGCGGCTTTGTAAACATCTCAAAGCGCAGGGATGTGGTCTGCGCCGTTTAAAACTTCAGTGTTTTCACACCGATAATACGGTATCAAAAGTGGAATCTGGGCTTGCCTATCCGACTAATGAACCCGACCGCATCCGCCCGCTCATTCTTAAGAAGCTGGATGAGATTAATGCAGAATTTGGAATTGATGTAGTCCGCCTAGCAGCAACGGAAACAGAAACACTACATGCCACTAGTACAAAAGGACAAATGGAGCTACAGACACGGTTTAAAAATGGCCCTCCTCCCACAGCGGCGCTAGATGACCTTCTCAACCAGATTGGAGGTAGAATCGGACTTGAAAATATTACCCGAAACCACCCCGCGGATAGCCATATTCCGGAAAAAGAATTTCAGATCCTGTCCGCCGCCTGGTCAGAGCCGGCGAAAGACTGGCCGACCTCACACCAAAGACGCCCCTTTTTACTCTGGCAGCCAGAACCGGTGAAAGCCCCTAAACACCGCACGACTCCAGTGGAGTTTCAATGGCGCGGGCGCAACCTGAGAACGCTCCGTGCGCAGGGGCCGGAACGTATTGCACCGGAATGGTGGCTAGATGACCCAAACTGGCGCAGCGGTGTTCGGGATTACTGGCAGATCACCTGTGAAGAGGGTGACCTTCTCTGGCTATTTTACGCCCATGGAGCCACGATGCCTGCAGGCTGGTTTTGTCAGGGGAGCTTTACCTAAAAACCCAAATCAAAACCAGAAGCTAATTATGTGCCTGATGGACAAACCCTAAAACTCTTGACCTTCTTATGCTCGTGCCGCTCGTTTAAAAAACTTTTCCTATAAATGAAAGGACGTTAAATTAGTTTGGTTACATCAACTACCTTGAAACCCAATGAGTTACAAAAACTCCATGTGCCGATTCACATCTTTATAAAGTAAATATCGAAACTGCCCATCACCTGCGGCGTAGCACGCTTGCGGGCAAAAAGCACGTAGCGAGATGTAATCTCCAGCCTCTACCTCGACCCAATCTTCATTTAGTCGATAGACAGCCTTTCCGGTTAACACATATAATCCGTGTTCCATAACATGGGTTTCTGCAAAAGAAATCAACCCGCCCGGCGCAAGCGTTATAATGTTGACATGCATATCGTGACGTACGTCATTCGGATCAACAAACCGCTTAGTAGACCATTTACCGTCAGTATCCGGCATGGAAATCGATGTGATATCACGTTCGTTCACCACAAATAGTTCTGGCGGTGCCAAACCTTTAACTGCGACAAACTCTTTGCGAATCCAGTGAAAAACCGTTTTATCCCCAGAAGCGTTTTTCAGAGTCCACTCGGTGCCCGCCGGGATGAAAGCGTAACCACCCTCCGCCATAAAATACTCTTTGCCCAAAATGGTGAGTAACAGCGATCCACCAACCACAAACAAAACGCCTTCAGCCTTCGAATTGGTCTCAGGTTGCGTACTTCCACCATCAATTTCCAACTCTACAATGTAATAGCTAAAAGTCTCAGAAAAGCCAGTCATTGGTCGCGACAGTACCCACATTCGCATTCCGGTCCAGAATGGCAAGGTACTGGTGACTATATCACGATTTGTGCCCGCGGGAATAAGCGCGTAAGCATTTGTAAATGCAGCTCTGTCTGTAACAAGCGCACTTTGCGCCGGCAGACCGCCAACTGGGATGTGATACGGTGGATGAGACATGCCATGTTTCCCTATGCAAGGTATTTTTACTTTAACGCATTTTAACGGAGAGCCAAGCCAAGATTGATAGTGAGCTTATTCAGAAAAATTCAAAATTAGTTTGAAAATTTGATTGATCAGTGTACACAAACCGAGCATAGTTTAGCAGGCAATCGCCCGCTCAAAGTCCCTTAATTTTAATCTAATTGTCGGGATATATAATAGATTTTCTTTTCAAGTCAGGGATCCGATCCTCGAGAAAGATTTCAGCGACACTGCAAGTACCTGAATGGCATTCGAATTATCAGTTAACCAATTTATCGTAAAAGAGAAAATATTATAATTCATGATTTTTTTTGGGTGTGCCAAATATTACAAAACCAATGACTCCCAAAAAAATAGAAGTATCGGCCAAATTGAAAGCAAATGGATTACGGATTCCACAACAAGACATATTTAGAAAATCGGCAACTGCGCCATAGAATAGACGGTCGGAAGCATTACCCAAAGCTCCACCAATCAATAACCCTGCGCTAACCAAGCCAATCTTTGTTGTTGGCTCACGCACAACCCAGTAAATTACAACAGCAGATGCCAATAACGCGAATAAAATCAAGAACAAACGCTGTGCACCGCCTTCCGAGGAAAAAAGGCCGAAATTCACCCCGTAATTCCACGCCATAGAAAAATTCAGTAACGGTGGAAATACTTCTATGAAGAGTAACGTTTTCAGGTCGAGAAAGAAAACGACAATGATTTTACTAATCTGATCGATCAAAAAAGCGGCTAGCGCTGATATCAAAGTAGCCTTTTTCATGCTTAGTGCCTGAAATGTCTTATGCCAGTGAAGACCATAGCGATACCTGCGGCATCCGCAGCCGCAATTACTTCTTTATCGCGCATTGAGCCGCCTGGTTGAATAACTGATGTCGCGCCTGCTTCAACTGCACTTAGCAAACCATCAGCAAATGGAAAGAATGCATCGGAAGCGACTGCTGATCCGTTGGTCAAAGGTGTGCTCAAACCCAATATTTGGGCCATATCTTGGGATTTATGGGCTGCAATACGGCTGCTATCAACGCGACTCATCTGACCTGCACCTATACCTACAGTCACGCCGTTATTTATATAAACAATGGCGTTTGATTTTACGTGTTTCAC
>MDTG01244518.1_pt1 | contig 42866 bp, 43 predicted proteins | sample 811421 | NCBI WGS metagenome assembly MDTG01 (sample SAMN05326645, study PRJNA326480) | marine metagenome | isolation source: seawater | place: Pacific Ocean: South East | collected 2011 | reverse complement strand
TTGTATTCATTTCGAATCGTTTTACGTACTTTTTATCATTTTTATGAAAGTGTTAAAAATTTTAATATGAGTAAACAGAGAATATGCATTGTTGGAGACGGTCTTACGGGGTTAATCACCGCTGTAATACTAGGTCAAATTCCCGAAGTAGAGGTAAATTTAATAGCTAAAAAAGCTTCAAAAAACCATGATAAAAGAACTACAGCAATATCAGATACGAATTATAAATTTGTTAAAGAACATATTAATAATTTAAATAATAAATTGTTCTGGCCTTCGAAAAGAATAGAGCTTTTTTATGAAACATCTAAAGAAAAAATAAATTTTCTGAACCTTGATGAAAAAAAATCAAATCTTATGTACGTTTTTGAAAATGACAAAATAAAAAATATTTTATTAAAAGAAATTTTTCAAAAAAAAATTAAAGTAGAACATAAAGAAGTAGATAACATCGATGAATTAAAAAAATATGATTTAACCATTCTTTGTTTAGGAGGACGATCAAACATTTATAATAAAATATTAAAGATAAGATCTATTCAGAAAGAATACAAAGAAACAGCAATTACAGGTTATGTTAGACACAAATTTAAAAACTTAAATACTAGTCAATTTTTTTTAAAAGAAGGTCCATTAGCTATTTTACCATTCTCACAAAATTATTTTTCATTTGTTTGGAGCCTTAAAAAAAATTTTTATGAAAAAAATATAAAAAAAATTAATAGTCTAGTAAAAGATAAAATTCTTGAAGTTTTGAAAACCAAACAAAATATTAGTCTTAGCAATATCCAATCTTACCCAACTTCACTTGGTTTAAAAAGACAGTATTATTATAAAAATATTTTAATTTTAGGTGAAGGGCTTCATGTAATCCATCCTGTGGCTGGACAGGGATTTAATCTAGTTCTTAGGGACATAAAAAAATTAAAAGAAATTATAACGCACTATTCTGGACTGGGTATTTCTATAAAAAATAGCTTTGCTTTAAATGATTTTTATAACAGCCGTAAACCAGAAAATATTATTATGGGATTAGGCGTTGATGCTACACATAATTTCTTCAAGCAAAACAGATACTTAGATCCCATTAAGGAAATCTTAATTAAAAACATAAGTAATAACGATACATTAAAAAAGATAAGTAAAATTATTTCTAATCGAGGTTTGTCTTTATAATTAAATGAATATCTACGCTTTATCATCAGGTAGAGGTCCTTCAGGAATAGCTATAGTAAGAATTTCTGGTAAGGAAACTCTTAAAGTTTGTAAGGATTTGACTAAGTTGAAAGAGATAAATTCTAATGAAGTGAATTACTGTAAATTCTATGACCCTAAAAACGATAATATAATAGACCCTGAGGCTCTATTATTGTGGTTCCCCGGACCCAATAGCTATACTGGCGACGATTTAGCCGAGTTTCAGGTCCATGGAAGCAATGCTGTTATCAATGCTTTATTAAAGACATTATCAGAACAAGATAATTGTAGATTAGCCGAGCCTGGCGAATTTACTAAGGTAGCTTTTCAAAATGATAAAATCGATCTTTTAAAAGCTGAAAGTATAGGTGATTTGATACATGCTGAGACAGAGCTTCAGAGAGATCAAGCTATTAAATTAGTTCAAGGGAATGCTTCAAAATATTATAATAATTTAAGAGAAAAACTTATAAAATCTTTAGCATACATCGAAGCCAAAATAGATTTTGCTGAGGATGATTTACCAGCAAAAGTTTTAAAAGAAGTACAAAATTCTATTAAAGAAATCCATACAGATATCCATAAGATTATTGAAGATAATAAAATTGGAGAAAAAATAAGAGATGGATTTAGAGTTTCCATAACAGGTGAAGTGAATGCAGGTAAATCTTCCCTTTTAAATATGATAGCAAAAAGAGATGTTGCTATTGTTTCAGATGAAGCAGGGACTACAAGAGACGTAATCGAGACTTATTTAAATATAGATGGTTATCCTGTAATTTTAGCAGATACAGCAGGCATCAGAGATTCTAAAAATGAAGTTGAAAAAAAAGGGATATCATTAGCGTTAGGTAAATCAAAAGAAGCAGATCTAAATATTGTAGTTATAGATAATTCTTCAAAAAATATAAATAATGAAATTAAAAAAATGATCAACAAAGACACAATAGTATTGCTAAATAAATCAGACGTACAAGATAAACAAAATCACAAATTTGATGCAGAAATAGTCTTAGCTTCTGTTAAAGAAAATAAAAATATTGATACTTTAATAAAAAAGGTAAAAGAAAAATTAAGTAAAAAATTCACATCTAATAATACTGCTTTAATCACAAGAGAAAGACATAGAATTAAACTTAATGAATGCCTTAAAGAAATAGATAGTTTTCTAAAAAAAGATCAAAATAAAGATTTAGAATTAGCTGCTGAAGATCTAAGAATGGCTACTCGCCACCTTGGAAGCATCGTTGGAAAGGTTGATGTTGAAGAAATCCTTGGATCTATATTTAAAGACTTTTGTATTGGTAAATAAAATACCTCTTGTATTCTAAATATACCGCGTTACATTCATCTTATGAGTAAACAAAGCTATGAGGTAGTAGTAATAGGCGGAGGACATGCTGGATGTGAGGCAGCTGCAGCATCCGCTAGAATGGGCGCTAATACTGCACTTTTTACACATAAAATAGAAACAATTGGTGAAATGTCGTGCAATCCTGCTATTGGAGGCCTTGGAAAAGGTCATCTTGTTAGAGAAATAGATGCTTTAGATGGAGTAATGGGTGTTGTTGCTGATAAGTCTGGTATTCAATTTAGATTGTTAAACCGAAGCAGGGGTCCAGCAGTGCAAGGGCCAAGGACCCAGTCAGACAGAGCCCTTTATAAAGAGCATATGCAAAAAATTTTACTTAATTATCAAAATTTAGAAGTAATAGCTGATCCTGTAGAGAAATTTTTGTTTGAGAGCAACAAGATTATAGGATTTGTTTGTCAAAGCGGTAAAGAAATAAGAACTAAAGAATTGATTTTGACGACAGGAACTTTTTTGAATGGATTAATACATATAGGCGAAAAGCAAATACCAGCAGGTCGATACGATGAAAAACCTTCAACAGGTTTAAGTGAGCAGTTATCAAAATTCAAAATTCAAATCGGCAGGTTAAAGACTGGACTCCTCCTAGACTAGATGGTAATACAATTGATTATGATGAGTTAGAGATGCAGCCTGCAGATGATAAACATTACTATTTTTCATTTCTTACAAAAAAGATAGAGAATAAACAAATTGAATGTGGAATGACATACACAAATAATGATGTTCATAAAATAATAAATGATAATATATCAAGAAGCGCGATGTACTCTGGAAATATTAAAGGCATTGGCCCTCGTTATTGCCCATCTATAGAAGATAAAATTGTTAAATTCAAAGACAAAGAGAAGCATCAAATATTCTTAGAACCAGAGGGGCTAAACGACAGTACTATTTATCCTAACGGCATATCTACTTCCTTGCCAGAAGAAGTACAGGGTCAAATATTAGCTAAAATTAAGGGTTTAGAGCACGTAAAGATGAAGAGGGCAGGTTATGCTATAGAATATGATTATGTTGATCCTAGAGAATTAAAATCAACGCTAGAGACAAAAAAAATTAGATCATTATTTCTTGCTGGTCAAATTAATGGTACTACAGGTTATGAGGAAGCTGCTGCTCAAGGCTTAATAGCTGGGGTAAATGCTGCTTTAAAGGTTCAGAACAAAAAGGAATTTATTTTAAGTAGGTCAAATTCTTATATAGGAGTAATGATTGACGATTTAATAACTAAAGGTGTTTCTGAACCTTACAGAATGTTTACGTCTCGTGCAGAATATAGATTAACATTAAGAGCAGATAATTCCGATCAGAGATTATCAAACTTAGGAATTTCTATTAATTTATTAGGCCAAGATAGAAAAAAAATCTATTTAGATAAAGAAGTAAAATTATATGCTTTAAAAAAAAATTTAAAAAACATTTTGATTTCTCCTAACCAAGCAAAAAAATATTCTATTAAAGTTGCAATGGATGGCGTTAAGAGAAGTGTCTTTGAAATTATGGGCCAGAGAAATCTAAATATGGCAAAAATAAGGCAGGTTTTTCCCAAAATACCACACTATAGCGATGTGATTGATAAGCAGGTTGAAATCGACGCTCACTATCACGGATATCTTGATAGACAGTCCAAGGACATTAAATCCTTTAATAAAGACGAGTCCATTTTAATTCCAAATAATATAAATTATGATCAATTGAGTGGTCTTTCTAATGAAGTAAAGTCGAAATTGATTAAAATAAGGCCAAATACAATCGGACAAGCTGCAAGAATTGATGGTATTACACCTGCAGCTATTATTATATTGCTTTCTTATTTAAAAAAATCCAAAAAAAGAGCTTTGGCTCGATGAATGAGTTCCAGGTAATTGAAATTTTAAGTAAAAATTTTAAATTTACAGACTTTCAGATAAAAAAACTTAAAGAATTCGTGAAATTGCTTCTTGTATTTAATAAAAGGTACAATTTAATTTCAAAAAACACTGAAAATTCTGTTTGGCATAGGCATATATTGGATTCTGCACAAATTATTAATTTTTTTGATAAAAAAAACATAAGTATCGCAGATTTTGGCTCAGGGGCAGGTTTTCCTGGTGTTATACTTGCTATATATGGAGGTAATCACGCGTTTCACGTGAAATTGTATGAAAAATCACCTGTTAAAAGAATATTTTTAGAAAAAGCAAGAAAAACGCTCGGATTAAAATATGATATATATAAAAACGTTTATGATAATGTTATAGATGCTGATATTGTAGTAGCTAGAGCATTTAAAAAATTGGAGGAAATTATTCAAATTTCACGTGAAAAAATGGTCAAAAAACACAAAATTTTAATACTAAAAGGAAAAAATGCACAGACGGAAATAAATAATGTTTCCTTAGAAAGTAATTACAGCTATAAGTTATTTGATAGTATCACCGATGTAAATTCGAAAGTGGTTTTGTTAAATGTAAAAAAAAATGGGTAAAAAATCTATTATAGCAATTATTAACCAGAAAGGTGGAGTTGGTAAAACAACTACAGTAATTAATCTTGCCTCTTCACTGTCCATTTTGGGTCAAAAAAATTTAATAATAGATCTTGATCCTCAAGGCAACGCAACGACCGGGCTAGGTGAATCAAATAATGATGAAACTAATAATGTTTATAATTTATTAATAAATAAATTAAGCCTCAAAGATTCAATAAAAAAAACTGAGATAAAAAATTTGGATATAATTGGTTCAAATGTAAATTTATCAGGATTAGAGGTTGAAACTGCGAATGATTCAAATAGAGCATTTGTTTTAAAAGAAATATTAAGAGATAGTAAAAACGATTTTTTGTCAAATTATGATAATATCTTTATAGATTGTCCTCCTTCGTTGAGTTTATTAACAATTATGGCTTTAGTGGCATCTGATGAATTGTTAGTTCCATTACAAACTGAATTCTTTGCCTTAGAGGGAATAACACAATTAGTAAAAACTATAGATAGAATAAAAAAAAATCTAAATCCTAAGCTTAAAGTAAAAGGAATTCTTCTAACCATGTTTGATAAAAGAAATAAACTTTCCGCAGAAGTGGATAGAGAAGCAAGAAATTATTTCAAGGAGAAAGTTTATAAAACTGTAATTCCAAGAAATGTAAGATTATCAGAGGCACCTTCTCATGGATTGCCATGTGTTGTGTATGATAAATCATGTCCTGGCAGTAAATCTTATTTTGAATTAGCGCACGAATTTTTAAAAAATAAAACAGATATTGAAACTGCTGCATGAAAAAATCCAAAAAAAAAGGTCTTGGTAGGGGTTTAACAGCTCTTTTTGGCGATCAAAAAAAAGAAGGGACTAAAATTGAAAAAAAAAAACCAAAGAAGTTTAAAGGTCAATACATCAGATTTGCGCCCCAACAAATATCAGCCAAGGGCAAATTTCGATGAGGCTAAACTACTCGAATTAGCTAATTCTATAAAGAAAAATGGAATAATACAACCTATAGCTGTTAGGGAAGATAAAGTCGATCCTGGAAGATATGAAATTGTTGCTGGAGAAAGAAGATGGTTAGCTGCCCAAAAAGCTGGTCTTCATGAAGTTCCGATTATTGTATTAGACCTCGATGACAATGAATCATTAGAGGTTGCTATAGTTGAAAATATTCAAAGGGACGATCTTAATATTATAGAAGAAGCCAAAGGTTATCAGAGATTATCAGATGAATTTGGTTATGATCACGAAAAAATTGCAAGATTCATGTCAAAAAGCAGAAGTCACATTAGCAATACGTTAAGATTGTTAACTTTACCAATAGATGTAGTTGCCCTTATCGAGGAAGGATCGCTTACTGCCGGACAAGCTAGACCTCTTATAGGACTACCAAGTGCAACAAATATTGCAGAGGAAATTGTTGCAAAAAATCTCAGTGCTAGAAGTGTTGAAGTATTAGTCAGAAATAAAAAAGGTCCACAAAAATCAGGACAAATAAAAATAGATTCAAATATTATAAGTGAGCAAAATAAAATTCAGGAAAATCTAGGGCTAAATGTTTCTATACAAAACAAAAAAAATAATTCCGGTAAAATTACAATTTTATATGAAAATCTTGATCAGTTCGAGCTTATTTCTAATTTGTTAAAGCGTCGTTAGCATCATTACAAAGTTCAACAATTAAATTTTTTATTAATAAATCGTTTCTAATGTTTGAATTCGATTTTATTTTCAATTCAGCTTGATAAATTTTTGAAAGTGCTTTATTTATTTTTTTGAGATTCCATTTTTTTGCTTGATCTGTGATCGTTGGTTTATCCTTCCAAAAGATTGGCGGCTTTAATTGTGAAATAATATTATCAATTGTCATGTTTTCTTTTTTCATATTAGCTATTGTACCCAATTTCATCAGCCTCTGATTTATAGAGTTTATATAAAAATAATTATCTTCGTTGTTGAATACCGTTTCTCCTAGTAGGTTATTAGTGTTGAATTTGTTACCTTTTAGTGCCTCATCCTTTAGTTTTTCAAAGTCATCATTAGTTTTTATGTTAAGTAGTTGTTCTAGTTTATTTTGTATAATTTTCTTGTCTTCAAAGCATGAAATGATTTTGTTTATTTCATTATTTACTTTATCTCTATCTAACCCTGTACTCTCAATTATTAAGTTAATTATTTGAGGGGTTAAACCTACAAACTCTTTTAGTTTTTTTGTAATTATAGATTTGATAGTAATTATCGTGTCTTCATAGCAAGGGCAAATTCCATAAATTGCGGAATCTTCAAAAAATTTTCTTAATTTAGATTTTTTTTCAAGTACTGATGCAAAAATATAAATTTTTTCATTTTGTATTTGGTTTTCAATTTCGTTTAAAAAAGATAAAATTTTATCATTAGCTTGTTCTATATAAATTACTTTATTTTCATTAAACAGAGATTTGTTTAAAATTTCCTTTTTAAGTAAATTTTTATCATTTAAAAGATCATCCTGAAAAATATTTATTTTTTCTAGGGATTTATTAATTGAATTTATTCCTTTTTTAAAATCTTTTTTAAGACCATGATTTACGCCATAAAATAAAAAAATTTTTTTGTTATCTATAAGTTTTAAATTATTTTCTATTGTGAAGCTTTTATATATCATTTAGCAATGCTCCAATTCTCTCTAAAATATCTTCAGCTATTTTATCTACGATTATTTCAATGGCTTTTTTTTCATTTGTCAAAGTAGTTGAATAATTACCACCTACTATATAACTCTCTTTAGCAGTTAAACTAAACGATTTTTGAAGATTTTTTTCTAATAAGTTAAAATCAACAAAAGCTGTCAATTCAATAGAATATTTTGAAACTTCATTTTTTATATTTTTTTCTTTAATTGTTTTGTTTTTTTTTGTACTCAAATTCACAATTAAATTGCTCTGACTATTCTTTTTTGTATTTATTATTAAATAGTTTTTAATTTTGTAGTTAATTCTTTTCTCTCCGCTAGAAAATATACTTTTTATTGAAAAATTATTTGCTTGAGAGGTATCTAAAACTTTAAATCCACAATTTGTTGTTAGAAAAAAAAGAATAAAAATTAAAAATAAGTTATTTTTTATCATTCTGTAATAATGTAATTAATTATTTTGTTTTTAACAAATATTGTTTTTTTTATTTTTTTGTCTAAAAAATACTTTTTACCTTTAGTACTATTTTTAAAAAGTTTATCTATTTCATTTTCATTTAAATTTTTTGACACACTCATTACATCCCTTGTTTTCCCATTAATTTGCATTACCATATTAATTTTAATGTTATCCAATATTTCTTTATTTACTTTTGGCCAAATATTCATTTCCTTACAATCTAAATTTTCAAGACATTCATGAGCTAAGTGTGGTGTAAAAGGTATCATTAATCTCATAATTTTAATTAAATTAATTTTTATATGTTCGTTTGGAATTTTTTTATTGAGTGAGTCATTAATAAATCTATATGCTTCATAAAATTGAGCTATAGCTACATTAAATTGAAAATTATTTATTGAGTTATCAATTTTATATACAAATAGATCTATTGCTTCTTCAAAAAAATTTTTATCTTTAGCATTCATTTCTGTGTCAACTCTTTTCAACACTGATTGATTCAAGTTCCAAATTTTTTGAAGAAATTTACTAGAAGAGATAACACCCGTATCCGACCATTGAACGTCTTTTTCAGGAGGACTATCGGATAGAATAAACCATCTTACCGCGTCAGCGCTATACTGCTTTATCATAGTTTCAGGGTCTACAGTATTTTTTTTAGATTTAGACATAGACTCCGAAGGACCTACAACAACTTCTGAATTGTCCTTTCTTTTTAAAACTTCTTTCTCCGATTTTTTTTCTACTTCATCAGGACTTAACCAATTCCCTTTGTTATCTTTATAGGTTTCATGACAGACCATTCCTTGAGTGAACAAATTTTTAAATGGTTCTTTGTATTTAATTTTCTTATTCGAAAGCTTTACTGCCTTCATAAAAAAACGTGAATATAACAAATGTAATATTGCGTGTTCAACTCCACCTATATATTGATCAACAGGCATCCAATGATTTATTTTATCAACGTTAAAAGCATATTTTTTCTCTTTAGGAGAGCAAAATCTCATAAAATACCACGATGAATCAACAAAAGTGTCTAATGTATCCGTCTCTCTAATCGCAGGCTTGCCGGTTTTTGAGTCAACAGTATTTTTCCAACTGGGATGATTTTCAAGAGGATTACCGGTAGATTTCAAATCAATATCTTCTGGTAATTTTATTGGTAAATCCTTTTTGTCAACTGGAACAACACTACCATCTTCTAAATATATCATTGGAATTGGGCATCCCCAATATCTTTGTCTGGAGATACCCCAATCCTTTAATCTATATAAAGTTTTTTTTTTACCAATATTTCTTTTTTCAATTTCTAAAATTATTTTCTTTTTTGCTTCATTTACAGTCAAACCATTTAAAAAATCTGAATTGATCATTTCTCCTTCGCCAGTAAAAGCTTCTTTAAGATTTCTTCCTTTTGTAATACCCTTATTAGAAACTACTTCTAAAATCGGAAGCTTGTATTCTTTAGCGAAATCAAAATCTCTTTGATCATGGGCAGGGCAGCCAAAAATTGCACCATTTCCATAATCCATTAAAACGAAATTTGCTATGTAAATTGGTAATTTTTTACTTTTAATAAAAGGATGTTCTGCAAATAGTTCTGTACTAAAACCTAGTTTTTCAGCATTAGCCATAGCTTCCTCAGTGGTTCCAATTTTAGAGCATTTTTTTTTAAATTCGGTAAAACTTTTGTTTTTGTTATATCTTTGTGAAATTTTATGGTCGACTGAAATGGCTATGAAACTAGCACCAAAAATTGTATCTGGTCTAGTTGTAAAAATTCTTATCTTATCGTTAAGTCCTGGAACATTAAAATCTAGTTCACAGCCATAAGATTTGCCAATCCAATTTTTTTGCATTAATTTAACCTTTTGAGGCCAGCCATTTAAGGTTTCTAAATCATTTAATAGTTCTTCCGAAAATTTGGTTATGTTAAAGAACCATTGAGAAAGTTTTTTTCTTTCCACAGTCACACCTGATCTCCAACCTTTTCCATTTATAACTTGTTCATTAGCTAAAACGGTGTTTTCTGCCGGATCCCAGTTTACATAAGTTTCTTTTCTGGAAACTAGACCAAGGTTGTAAAAATCAATAAATAGTTCTTGCTGATGTTTGTAATAACTTTCATCGCAAGTTGAAATTTCTAAATCCCAATTTATTGATAATCCCAGCATCTTAAGCTGATCTTTCATGGTTTCGATGTTTTTTTTTGTCCAATCTTTTGGGTTCAGATTATTAAGTTTGGCAGCGTTTTCCGCAGGCAAACCAAATGAATCCCAACCCATTGGGTGCAAAACGTTAAAACCATTAAGATACCTATAACGTGCTATTACATCACCAATAGTATAATTTCTCACATGACCCATGTGAATTTTCCCAGACGGGTAAGGGAACATCTCTAGGCAATAAAATTTTTCCCCTTTACTTCTTTCGAGAGTAGAAAATAATGATTTGTTTTGCCATTTTTTTTCAATTGCTTGAAAATTTACTCTTTCCATTTATAAATTTACTTTTTCTTTTTCTTTTTAGATTCTTTTTCCAACAAAGCAGCTTTTCTAAGAATCGTTGTGTGCAATTCCTCTTTAATTTTTGTTTTACTAAGTAAAGTTACTTTACAATTTAAATTTTCTAAGCAAGTCTTCTTATGTACTGTTACTTTAATACTTTCGCTACGGATTTCATTGCCCAAAAATCTTATAGAAATTTTAATAGAGTCCATTCCTCCGGTACTGTTATCAGAGTACCAATCTGTTATGATTACCCCACCTGAATAGTCAACAGTAGTAAGTGGTAAAAAATCTAAAGTTTCAAGTGAAGCTCTCCACATTGGATTTGATGTACTGAATTCGTAATTAGTGCCTCTTAGACCTTTAGTAATCCCTCCAAGTGAAACTCCTCTTCCTTCTTCTATATTTTTTCTTCTTTTTTCTTCAGATTGTAATGGCCTGTTAGGATCCATGGGTTGTTTACTGCAACCGATCGTTAGTAAAAACAGACTCAAAACGAAACAAAAGGTTAATTTAGAGAATTTTGCTGGAAAAATTGAATTTATGTTCATTAATTTAATAGTTATTGTAGTTTTGTAAGGTCAAGATAACATCTTTATTATCAGAATATTAAGGTTTTTAAAGCTTCTGGAAATGTGATATTTTTGCAACAATAGACAATTATTCTATGATTTTCTCAATTTTATGAGTGTTTTGGCGCAAAACACTAAGTAAATTGCGCTTGTTAAATGTTTAAACAATTAACAATAACAATAACAAAGGAAAAACAATGAACAAAATATCTAAATATTTCTTAGGTATACTTGCTTCTGCTCTGTTAATCACACCATCATTTGCTGGAGAAATGTCAGTAACTGGTAGTGCGAATGCATCATACGTAACTAACGGTGATGATGAGTCAACAGGTAAGAACATCGGTGTATCTAACGAATTAGATTTTACTGCAAGTGGAGAACTTGATAACGGAATGACTTGGACATACCAAGTTCAGTTAGATGGTGCAAACACTGCAAACGATGACACAAAATTAGTAATTGGAACTGATTACGGTACAATCGGTATAGCAAGTACTGAAATGGGTCTATCACAAGAGTTAGTACACAGCGTTGGTGCATTGGGTACAGGTTATGACCACGGATCACCTACATCTTTTGAAGTAGGTTATGACGTGAGTGATTACGGAAACATCCAATATCACACGCCAGCTGACATGTTACCATTCGGAGCTGTTGTTAGATTAGGTTATGCGCCTGATATGAATGACACTGCGCAATTGTCTAACAAAGAGTCAAACTCAGCGCCAGGATCTCAAGCGACTGGAAGAGCATTACAAATGGCTAACATTACGTTAAGCCCAATGGATGGTCTTTCAATCGGTGGTGATGTTGCAGCTACACAAGACGAAACAGGAACTTCTGGATCTAACGGTACAGAACAAGGTGTTTCTGCTAACTTAGGTGCATCATACACAATGGGACAATTCTCTGTAGGTTATATGGAAGGTGGATACCAACCAGCAGTAGCTAGTGGAGAAATTGCATACTACGAAACAAAAGGATACGGAATCCAATTTGACGTAAATGATGCATTGTCTGTGTCGTACAACAAAGATAAATCTAATAAAGTTCAAAGAGTTGCAGTTGCAGTAGCAGCTACAGCAGGAACAACTACTGAAACAGAGATGGAGTCTACATCTATTCAATTAGCTTACACTACAGGTGGAGCTACATTAGGTATAGCTCAAGTTGAAGTAGATAATTCTGATTATACAACTGCTAAAGACGAAGCACAAACTATAATCACTTTAGGAATATCGTTCTAATTAGATTAGAATATTTAAAAAAGCCGGCTAAATATTTTAGCCGGCTTTTTTTTTACCTCTGATAAAATCGCTAGTGAACTACAATTAATAAAGTTTAATTTGTTTAAGTTCGCCATTCTTATTCCGCCTAATGGCACTAGGTCTTCACTTCTGTTAAGTTTAAAAAGATTAAATTTAACTATTCCCAAATAACTTTTTTTATTGTTATATATAGTTTTAAATAGTCTTGAAAATAAAATGCTAGTACAACCTTGAAGAATTTTAATATTTATTTCTTTAATATTATGAGCTGAGCCAATTACTTCATACTTGGTTTTTTTTAGTCTATTTAAATTTAAATTATGATTATATGATGAAACATATAATCCATCGGCATTAGTATCAGTCATTAATTTAAGGTTATTAGAGATAAAAAATTTTATCTTTTTTGGTTTACATTTACTTCTGAATTCCAATAATTTGTTAAAATTTTCTTTTTTATTATTATTTCTATAAATTATATTAAATTTTTTATATAATTTTATATCATTTAGATTTATATCTTTGGTATTTTCTATTATTAAAAAGTAATTTTTTTTTAAGATAAACATATGAGCATATTAATTGAAAGTTTGAATAAAATAAAATCGAATATTAAAAAAAATAGCGATAAAAAAATTAATATAATTGCTGTGAGCAAGACTTTTTCTCTAGAGTATATAATGCCTTTAATAAATCACGGGCATGAACACTTTGGTGAAAATAAAGTCCAGGAGGCACAAGTTAAATGGAGTAAGATTAAGCATGAAAAAGAAAATATCAAGCTTCATATGATAGGAAAACTACAAACAAATAAAGCTAAGACTGCTGTCAATTTATTTGATTATATACATTCTCTTGATAGCCAAAGACTTGCGGATATTCTTTCCAAAAATCAAACGGATATAAATAGATCTTTAAACTATTTTATTCAAGTTAACATTGGAAATGAACCGCAAAAGTCAGGAATGCCTTTTAATGAGGTCGATTCATTTTATACATATTGCTCTAAAGAAAAAAATATGAACATTGTTGGATTGATGGCTATACCACCTAACGATAATAATATTGAAACCTATTTTAAAAGTATATCTGAATTAAATTATTCTCTTGGTTTAAAAGAATTAAGTATTGGTATGTCAGCTGATTATTTAAAAGCATTGAAATATAAATCCACTTTTTTAAGAATTGGTACCTCTATATTTGGAAAAAGAGGCTAAATAATTTCAACGATTGAATTTTTATTTATTTTTTTTATTAATTGCTTTAAATTTGATTTATTTAGCGCAACACATCCATTAGTGCTTTTGTAGTTTTTTTTTGCTACATGTAAAAATATAGCACTACCTTTATTTTTTATTATAGGACTTAAATTATAGTTAAGAACTAAAACTATGTCATACGTATGATCTTTCTTATAAAGCTTTTCTGCTTTATATTTGAAAGGAAATTCAATAGGTTTATTATAATCTTTTGATTTTGGATCGTCGCACCAACCCATATTCTTTTGTATTTTGATTTTCCTAATGTTTGATTTAAGATTGAAAACCCTATCTTTTCTATAATAGATACATTTTATTTTAAATTTTCCTTTAGGAGTAATTTTATCACCTTCTTTTTTTTTTATTCCAATTCCTCTTTTACCTATCGCACATTTTACTTTATAATTGTTTATGATTAATTTTTTATTTTTAATTAGAACATGCATAAAATAAATGTCTTAACTTTTGGCTCTGAAAACTTTAACACTTCATTGGAAGAACTAAAAGGTTTTTTAACATTCAAAATAACTTGTGCTTCTAAAGACTTAAAATATCAGCTAACAAAAAATTATGATATAATTTTATTACACGAAGACTATCCTTTTAATAATAATGAAACAAAGAATTTACTTAAAGAAACAAATATAATTAAAATTTTAGTAAGCAAGCCATCAATTGAAACTCCAAATTTTTTTGATAAAAAAATATCATTACCAATTAGTTATGAGCATATTAATGAAATTGTTAAGAATTCAGTGATAAAAAAAGACTTTAATAAGAATTCTTCGATAAATATTAAAGATTACATTCTTAATAAAAACGAAAAAAAACTAATTAAAAAGAATAAATTTGTTGTTTTAACTGAGAAAGAGATTCAGCTTTTAGACTTATTACTTAATAAGCAACGCCCTTTGGATAAAAACATGATATTAAAAGAAGTTTGGAAGTATTCATCTGATGCCGATACTCATACGGTAGAAACGCATATTTATAGATTAAGAAAAAAAATTACTGACACTTTTGCTGACCAAAAATTTATTATAAACAATAAAGAAGGATATTATCTTTGAAACAAAGAAATAAAATCGCAATTGATCTTTTCTCAAGAAAGTATAGAAAACGTGTCATAAAACCAAAAAAAGGAAAAGGAAGTTTTAAAAGAAAAAAAAAATAATTTATTTTAGTCTTGCACCAATGATTTGAATTATCTTTGATGACATTTTAGTTCCATGTTCTAGACTATCAATGATAGATTTATTGTTAATTAAACCATGCAAAAAACCACTAGCAAATAAATCCCCTGCCCCTGTTAAATCTACAATTTTTAAATTTTGTTTAGCTTGACATTCATTTATTTTATCACCATCAATAGCTAATGCTCCTTTATCTCCTCTAGTAATTACAATTAATTTTTTTAGTGCTTTAGCAAAGTCAATTACATCATCAAACTTCTTTGCGTCAATTAAAGACATTATTTCTTGTTCATTAGCAAATGTAATATTTAATCTATTTTTTACCAAATCGAGAAAATTAGTTTTATGCCTTTCCACACAAAATAAATCTGACAAAGTCATTGCTACTTTACTTGAATTATTAATAGCTTTTTCAAAAGCTTTTCTTGGTTCACCTTCATCCCATAAATATCCCTCAAGTAGTAAAATTTTACTCTCTTTTATTGCTTTTATATCAATATCACTTTCTTTAATTTTACCAGCAGTACCAAGGAAAGTAATCATTGTTCTTTCAGAATCGGGCGTTATAAGAATCAAACATGTTCCAGTTGGTATTAATTCTTTTTTTTTTGAGTAAAAATATCGAACTTTTTCCTTTTTTAATCCTTCCTCATATTTAGTTCCAAGAGAATCATCACTAATTTTACCAATAAAACCAACTTCATTTCCTAGCTGAGCAAGACCAACTATTGAATTTGCTACAGAACCACCAGAAACTGTTTCTTCAATTTTTAAATCTAATACTAATTTTTTAAATTCATCTTCGTTAACAAGCTTCATGGTACTTTTTGTTAAATTATTTTTAGCAAGGAACGAGTCTTGAACTTTACAAATAACGTCTACTATTGCATTTCCTATTCCAATGATTTTCATTCAAATTTAAGCTTTTTTAGTTTTAATTGGTTTTTTTCTATTTGGATAACAGCTTTTACAGATTTTACAAGATAATCCATGACAATTTCTAGCTTTACAATATTCTCGTCCGTACCAAATGATTTGAAGATGGAGCTTATTCCAGTTTTTTTTTGGAAAAATATTTTTCAAATCCCTTTCAGTTTGCACTACACTTTTTCCATTTGTTAAACCCCACCTTTGGGCTAGCCTATGAATATGAGTATCAACAGGAAAAGCTGGGTAGCCAAAACCTTGAGACATAACTACACTAGCAGTTTTATGCCCCACGCCCGGTAGTTGTTCTAGCTTTTCATATGTATTAGGAACTTTACCTTTATATTTTTCTACTAGTATTTTAGATAAATAAAAAATACTTTTTGCTTTAACTCTAAAAATCCCGATTTTTTTAATTAATCTTTCGATATTTTTTCTACCTAATTTCATGAAATGGTGAGGGCGATAATATTTTGGATAAATACTTTTTGTAACATTGTTAACGTTCACATCAGTGCATTGAGCAGAAAGAAGAACAGAAACTAAAAGTGTAAATGTATTTTTGTAATTAAGAGGTATTGGTACTTTTGGATAAATTTTATTTAATATCCCAATAATGATCTTAGATTTTTCTTTTTTATTCACTTAAAGTTTAGAAGATTTCTCATAGAGTAAAGACCGGGTTTTTTATTCATCAACCATTTAGCTGCAGCTAATGCACCTTCAGAATAAAGAGCTCTATCAAATGATTCATGATTCAGAGTAACGATTTCCTTGCCGCTGGAAAACATTACTTTGTGTTCACCTATGATTTCTCCTTTTCTTATTGAATTAAAATTTATTTTTTTGCTGTAAGGAAAAGTTTTTTTGTTTAAATATTTACTTCCAATAAGACTACTAAAGTTTTTACTTTTACCTACCGCAATACCTTTCCCTAGCATTAAAGCAGTACCAGAAGGATAATCTTTTTTATGCTTGTGGTGAACTTCGTAAATTTTACTTAGGAAATTCTTTTGCAATGATTTAGATGTTATTTCAGTTAAGTACATTAAAAGATTTACTCCTAGACTCATATTTCCAGCTTTTAAAATTGGAATTTTTTTTGAGTATTTTTTAATAATTTTTTCTTGTTTTGAATTAAAACCAGTTGTGCCAATTACTACCCTCTTTTTTTGTTTTGCAGCAATTTTTAAAACGTCTAAAGTGCATTTTGGAACTGTAAAATCAATTATTACGTTTGTTTTTTGAAATGCACTCGAAGTATTAAGTTGTGGTGTTATTCCAATTATTTTTTTATTTATTTTTTTATTTTCTGTAAGAGATACTAATTTAAAGTTCTTGTTAGCTTTTGCAGATTTAATGAGTTGTTTCCCCATTCTACCCATACACCCTGTGATTGTTAAGTTGATTTTTTTCATTATTTAATAAAATTTATAACTACAACAATAATAATTACAATTAAAGCCCAGGTCGACAAATTTTTTAAAAATAGTTTAATTTTATTATTTGTCAACAAAAAGCCAGGTAAGACTAATACTAAAACTGCAATTAAAAAAATTGCAGACATTAATTGATAAGTTTCCATTTAGTTCACTATTTTTTCCAAAAATTTTTAGCTTTTTCAAAAAAACTTTTAATTACAGGATCGGGTTTATTAGATTGAATATTATTAAATTCCTCAAGTATTTCCTTCTGTCTTTTTGATAGATTAGAAGGGACTTGCGTGACTACTCTTATATAAAGATCTCCAAATAAACTTCTTCTTAAAACAGGCATGCCTTTTCCTTTTAATCTAAATTGTTTACCGTACTGTGTCCCCGCTGGTATTTTAATTTTTGACCTCCCTCCATCAATTGAAGGTACCTCAACAGATGTTCCTAAAGCCGCATCAGAAAAAGAAATAGGCAATTCGTAATATAAATTTTCATCAGATCTTTTAAAAATGTTGTGGTTATCTATTGAGATAAAAAGGTATAAATCTCCGCTTGATCCACCTTTAGAACCAGCCTCACCTTTTCCAGATAACCTAATTCTCGTCCCATCATCAACACCTTTTGGAATTTTAACGGTGACATTTTCATTTGCTTGCACTTTTCCATTTCCATTACAGTTATTACATGGTGTACCAATTGTTTCTCCATAACCACTGCATTGAGGACATGTTTGTTGAACAGTAAAAAAACCTTGATTGGTTCTTACTTTGCCTCTCCCTGAACAATAATCACATCTAATTGGTTTCGATCCCTTAGAGGCACCACTTCCTGAACAAGATTTACAAGATTTGTATGTAGTATATTTTACATTTTTTTCTGTACCTTTATAAGCTTCTTCTAGACTGATACTAACATCATATCTTAAATCATTACCTCTATTGTTCGTTCTTCTTGTAGAACCACCACTAAAGTCACTGAAAAAATCTTCAAAAATATCTGAGAAAGATGAGCTATCAAATCCACCAAAACCTTGAAAGCCACCACCCCCTCCACCTTCAAAAGCAGCATGTCCAAACTGATCATAATTTGCTTTTCTTTTTTCATCAGAGAGAATGTGATAGGCTTCACTTGCTTCTTTAAATTTTTCTTCAGAAGCCTTATCGCCTTTATTTTTATCAGGATGAAATTTGAGAGCTAACTTTCTATAAGCTTTTTTTATATCGTCTTTGGAAGCACCTTTCGGGATACCTAAGACATCATAACAATCTCTTTTAGCCACAGGACGTCTCCTTTTTTATCTTAGGCGCTTTTTTCTTTGTCTTCTTTTACGTCTTCAAAATCAGCATCTACAACGTTGTCTTTTTCATTAGGTTTAGCTTCTTTAGTTTCAGCTTTTTTATTGTCTGTTTTTTGTTGGCTTTTATATACAGCCTCACCCAACTTCATAGAAACTTGTATTAAACTTTGTGTTTTTTTCTTTATGTCTTCTATATCTGTACCTTCTAAAGATTTCTTAAGGTCAGATATTCCATTTTCAATGGCTTTTTTTTCTTCAGCAGAGACTTTTTCTCCATGTTCTTTTAAACTCTTTTCTGTAGAGAAAACTAAACTATCTGCTTGGTTTCTAGCGTCAACAGATTCTCTTTTTTTCTTATCAGCTTCTTTGTTAGCTTCAGCATCTTTAACCATTTTTTTAATTTCTTCATCTGAAAGACCCCCAGAAGCTTGAATTTGAATTTTTTGCTCTTTGCCTGTCCCTTTATCTTTTGCCGACACACTCACAATACCATTAGCATCTATGTCAAAAGTTACTTCAATTTGAGGAGTTCCTCTTGGAGCTGGGGGGATACCAACGAGTTCAAAATTTCCTAAAATCTTATTATCTGCAGCCATTTCTCTTTCTCCTTGAAGAACCCTTATAGATACGGCTGGTTGATTATCCTCTGCGGTTGAAAAAACTTGACTCTTTTTTGTTGGTATTGTTGTATTTTTCTCAATTAATTTTGTGGATACTCCACCTAGTGTTTCAATACCAAGAGAAAGAGGTGTTACGTCTAGAAGTAATACATCTTTAACGTCGCCCTGTAGAACACCACCTTGAATAGCTGCGCCCATAGCAACTACCTCGTCGGGATTTACACTTTTATTTGGTTCTTTTCCAAAGAAGGTTTTTACCGTTTCAATAATTTTAGGCATTCTTGTCATTCCACCAACAAGAACAACCTCATTTATCTCAGCTGCAGAAAATCCAGAGTCTTTCAAAGCTGTTTTGCAAGGCTCTAACGTTCTTTCGACTAAGTTTTGAACTAAGGCTTCAAGCTTTGCTCTAGTAAATTTTAAATTTAAATGTTTAGGACCTGTTTTATCAGCTGTTATAAAAGGTAAATTTATTTCTGTTTGAGCCGCAGAAGATAATTCTATTTTAGCTTTTTCTGCAGCTTCTTTTAGTCTCTGAAGAGCAAGTTTGTCAGATTTTAGATCAATTCCATTGTCTTTTTTGAATTCTGAGGCGAGGTACTCAACTATAGAGTCGTCAAAATCTTCACCACCTAAAAAAGTATCACCATTAGTGGATTTAACCTCAAAAACACCATCACCTATTTCCAAAATAGAAATATCAAATGTTCCGCCTCCCAAATCATACACAGCAATTTTTTTTCCACCCTTCTTATCCAAACCATATGCTAAAGAAGCTGCTGTTGGTTCGTTTATAATTCTCAAAACTTCTAGTCCTGCAATTTTTCCTGCATCTTTAGTTGCTTGTCTTTGAGAGTCATTAAAGTAAGCAGGAACCGTAATGACAGCTTTTGTAACAGCTTGACCTAAATATTTTTCAGCTGTTTCCTTCATTTTTTGCAAAACAAAAGCAGAAATTTGTGAAGGTGAGTATTTTTTTCCTTTACCTTCAACCCATGCATCTCCATTATCTGATTTGATTATTTTATAGGGAACTTTAGATATATCTTTTTGGACAGATGGTCCGTCAAATTTCCTTCCAATTAATCTTTTAACTGCAAATATTGTATCACCAGCATTTGTTACAGCTTGTCTTTTGGCCGGTTGACCAACTAATCTTTCTTCTTTTTCTAGAAATGCAACAACAGAAGGCGTAGTTCTTGCTCCCTCTGTATTTTCTAAAACTTTTGCTTGCGTGCCGTCCATAATTGCCACGCATGAATTAGTTGTACCTAAATCTATTCCTATTACTTTACTCATATTGTTGATTTGTATATGGGTGTTAATTCCTCTACTACAAGGCTTAAATCACCCCTTTTTTTCCGATTTTTCGGCCTTTTTATCCTCCTTTTTCTTAGCAACACTCACTAATGCCGGTCTCAGAAGTCTTTCACCCATCATATAACCAGCTTGAATTTCATGAAGAATAGTTCCCACCTCAACACTATCATCTTCAATTTCAGACATTGCCTGATGTAAATTTGGATCAAATTTTTTTTTATCTGTAATTATTTTTTTAATATTATTTCTCTCAAAAATTGTTATTAGATCTTTTTCTAAAATTGTTATATTTTCCAAAAATCTATCTAAGTCTTTACTTGTCTTGAGCACCTCGTCATTTTTAATAGCTTGTTTTGCTCTAGTAAGATTATCTAAAACAGCTAAATTTTCTTTTGCAAAATTAAAAGAACCAAACTCAAACGCATCTTTAATATCTTTTTCAAATCTTCTTCTTTGATTTTCAATTTCTGCTAAAGACCTTAATAGCTTATCTTCAGACTCTTTAAACTTTTCTTCTAAAGATTTCTCTTTAATTTGCTGAGACTTATCTTCTTTAATATTTTCCTGTTTTTTCTCAGATTTTTCTTCTTTTTTATTATTTTGATCCATAATAATTGCTATATAATGACTAAAGTTAAAATTACTAGATATAAATGAAAAAAATATTAATAGGCACTCACAACACAGGTAAATTCAAAGAAATTAGCTTTTTATTATCCAGAAAAATTAAAAAAATTTCCCCAAATTCTTTAAAAATAAAAAGTCCCAAAGAGACAGGAAAAACATTTTCTTCAAATTCAAAACTTAAAGCCAAATATTTTTCCAAATTTACAAATCTCCCGGTCATTTCTGATGACTCAGGTTTGTGTATTAAGTCATTAAATGGCAAACCAGGCATTTACTCAGCTAGATGGGCAAAGAAACATGGAAGTTTTAAAAAATCAATGAATAATATTTTAAAAAAAATGAAAAAGAAAAAAGATAGATCAGCTATATTTGTATGCAGCTTAACAATAAAAACTAATGGGAGTCTTTTAACATCACTAGGTAAATTAAAGGGTAAGATTTCTTATAAAATTAAAGGCAAAAAAGGTTTTGGTTATGATCCAATTTTCATTCCAAATGGAAAAAAAATTACTTTTGGTCAAATGCAAAAGAAAAAAAAAATTTTGATGGATCACAGATTTTTAGCATTTAAAAATTTGAAGAAAAAAATTAAAACTTTGTAAATTTCTTGCCTTCGGCTTTATAAATATTTAGTTCTTGAATTATTTCTTTATTAGTAAAACTAAATTTTCCGATCTTTCCTTTGATTTTTCCTTTAATCGCAAAATCATTAACACTGTTAATTTTACCTTTTTTTTTCCATACATAATATATTAAACCTAATGCATCATATGCTAATATTGTAATTTCACTGGGTGAAAGGTTAAAATTTTTTATATATTCATCTTTATATTTTTTAAATTCATTATAGTTTATAGATGGATAATACAATTTCTTAACAGTATTTTCGTAAAAAATACTTTCATCGAACCACTGATTTAATGTTGTAAATAAAACCTCATCTTGATTTACGTCAGTAAAAACTAACGATGTTAAAACACTTTTTAAACTATTACCAAAATCAATTATTATAACTGAGTCAAAATTTACTTTACCTAAAGTATACTTTTGCTCAAGGCTTTGTAAAATCTTTTTCGATTGCTCGTCATCTTTATCTTCATACATTTTCTTTCTCAATTCTAAATTTTTTTTTCTTTGAGCGTAATTTGTAAGCAATTCAATTTCACCAGTTAGAATTTTTGGATCTGGACTATATTTGAAAACCTTAAAATTTTTGAGTTGTAGTTTATTTAATTTTTTTTCTATCAATTTTGTATATTGATTATTAGGTATTAAAATAATTGTTTTTGATTTCTTTTGTTTTTTTAAAAACGAAACCAAAGCCGTAATTTGAGACTCAAAACTTATACCAATACTTATTATATTATTCTGAAATTCTGGATTTATATTAGATGGAGAAATAAAAGTTAAGTTGCTAAATTTTTTAACTTCCTCAAAATCATCATAATTGATTGGGCCAATTATAATTTTTGCCCCTTGTGATTGAATTTCTTTTATTGCGCTATTCAATTTTTTTTTATCAGATGAACCGGAGTCTTTTGGAATTATGTAAACATTTTTATCGTTAATTTCATCTAAGCCTAATTGTAGAGAGTATAATAAAGATTGGCCTAATTCTTTATATTCACCACTTAAGGGAGCTAACAATCCAATTTTAAGAATGTTGCTATTTTCGTTACATAAAACATTAGAATTAAAAAAAAATAATATATAAGTTAATATGATTAAAAATTTGTTTTTCATAATATGAAATTATCTATTAAAAGTTTATATATTGTTTCAACACCTATTGGAAACTTAGATGATATTACTTTAAGAGCAATAGAAACGTTAAAAAATTCTGACATAATTCTTTGTGAAGATACAAGACATTCGTTAAAATTACTAAATCATTTAAATATTAAAAAAAAATTAATTTCGTACCATAAATTCAATGAAAAAAAAGAACTTGATCAAATACTAAAATACATAAATCAAGGCAAAATTTTGTCTTTAATTTCAGACGCAGGTACACCAACATTGTCTGACCCAGGCAGATTATTAATTGAGTCTTGTATAAATCATAATATAGACATTATCCCTATTCCGGGTGTTTCCTCTATTTCAGCTTCAATGAGTGTATCTGGCTTTGATGATCAATTTTTGTTTTATGGTTTTTTACCAAAAAAGGAAAAAGAATTGGATAAAATATTTTCATCTTTATGTCAAATATCTTATACGCAAATATTTTTTGTCCCGTCTGTAAAAATTAATTTTTATATCAGAAAAATAAAACAATTTTATCAAGGAAGCAAAATACTAATTGCTCGTGAAATTACAAAAATACATGAAACATTTTACAGAGACGACGTTGATAATATTAAATTGTTTAAAACTCCTATTAAAGGAGAGTTAACTATTGTAATATCAAAAAAAAATATTAAAGATGATTTAATTGATGAAAAAAAGATCATTCAAAAAGCTAAAATATATTTAAAAAAATATAGTTTAAAAGATGTTGTTGAATTGCTTTTTAAAACTGAAAAAATTAAGAAAAAAAATATTTATCAAATATGCTTAAAATTAAAAAAAGATGAGAAAAATAATTAATCTTATATTGGTCGTTTTTTTGATTTCATGTACTTCTGTAGGAAAATTTGGAACTGGGGTTGATATTACGTTCGACCCTAGGACAATCGGTATGCAAATTGATGACGCGATAATGCAAAAAAATCTTTCTGCAAGATTAGCTTTAACTGACAAAAAATATTTTTTATCTATTCAATCAGAGGTAATCGATGGAAGAATATTTTTATCTGGCAAAGTTGACGAGCCCGAGGAAAAAATAAAAATAACTAAAATGGCTTGGGAAACCAAGGGTGTTAGATCAGTTAAAAATGCAATAACAATTAAAGGACAAACTAATTTCAAAAATACCGCAAAAGATATTTTAATTACAAGTCAATTAAGATCAGCCTTAATTTTTAATAAAAAAACTAAAGCAAGAAACTACACTTTAGAAACTATAAATAGAAATATTTATATATTTGGAATTGCAATGGATGAGCAAGAAAAAAAGGAAGTGATTAAAGAGGCAAATAAAATTTATGATGTTAAAGATGTTATACCTTCAATTTATTTAGCATCTGAATTAAGTAGAAATAAACTTTAAAATTAATATTCTATTACGTGAGATGAGTAAGCTGCAACAGAAGCTAAATTTAAAATATCAGAAGTGCTAGATCTTAAAGGAGCTACTTCAATAGGTAGACCTAATCCTATTAATAAAGGACCAATTAATTTTGCTCCACCGTATACCTTCATTAATTTAGTTGAAATTGCCGCGCTGTGTAGTGCTGGCATTATCAAGATGTTGGCATTACCAACAATTTTTGAAAAAGGATAAGTTTCTTTGTAGATTGGATTTAAAGCTACATCTGGCTGCATCTCTCCATCAAAATCGAAATCTACTTTTTCTTTTTTTAATAACTCAATCGCATCTCTGACATGTTTAGTATTTTTGGATACAGGATTACCAAAAGTTGAATGTGATAAAAAAGCTACCTTGGGATCAAAGCCAAAAAGTCTAGCAACACGAACACACGATTTAGAGACATTTACTAATCTTTGAGCAGAGGGAAAATCTTCAACATTAGTATCAGCTACAAGAATTGTTTTTCCTTTTGAATTTATCATTGTCATTCCAAAGATTTCTTCACCAGGTCTTGGATCAACAACTTTTTTTAATTTATTTATAGACGCTGCATAGTGCCTAATATTTCCCGTAACCATAGCATCTGCATCATTACATGCAATCATAGATGATCCCCAAGCTATTCGATCATTTCTGACCAGCCTATCAACATCTCTTTCTAGCTGTCCTTCTCTCTGTAGTCTCTTATATAAATGTTTAACATATTTTTGTCTTTTCTCTTTATCAGTAGAATTTACAATCTTGATTTTATGATTTTCATCTAGGCCTATTTTTTTAAGCTGTTCTTTAATTCTTTTTTCAGTTCCTATTAGTATAGGTGTACCAAGTTTATTTTTACCAAACTCAATAGCAGCTTTCAGCATGCTTTCATCCTCACCTTCTGCAAAAATTACTCTTTTAGGATTTTTTCTCACTTTCGCGTTAATACCTTGCATTAATGACATTGATGGATCCAATCGATTTGTTAATTCATCTTTATATGTTTCAAGATCAATAATTTTTTTTCTGGCTACACCACTGTCCATTGCTGCTTTTGCAACTGCAGCAGGTATTACACTTATTAACCTTGGATCAAAAGTTGATGGGATTATGTAATCCTTCCCATACTTCGGCCTGTCTCCTCCGTAAGCTGAAACAACTTCATCAGGAACATCTTCTCTAGCAAGTAATGCAATTGCTTTTGCAGCGGCCACCTTCATTTCCTCATTGATTTCTTTTGCTCTTACGTCTAAAGCTCCTCTAAAAATATAAGGAAATCCAATTAGATTATTGACTTGATTTGGATAGTCAGATCTACCCGTTGCTATAATTGCATCGGATCTTACTTCATTAATTTTTTCTGGCTTAATTTCAGGATCTGGATTTGCACAGGCAAAAATAATTGGATTTTTGGCCATAGATTTAATCATTTCTTTTGAAACTACATCTTTTGCGGATAACCCTAAAAATACATCAGCATTTTTCATTGCATCTTCTAAAGTTCTTAAATTTGTTTCGATTGCAAAAGCAGATTTAAACTGATCCACATTTTTTCTTCCTTTATAAATTATTCCCTTGCTATCACACATAATAATATTTTTACTTTTTACTCCAGAACTTTTAAAAAGATTGGTACAAGCTTGGGCTGAAGCCCCAGCACCGTTTATCACAACTTTTACATTTTCAATTTTCTTTTTTGAAACATCAAGTGCATTGATCAAAGCAGCTAAGGTAATAATTGCTGTACCGTGCTGATCATCATGAAAGATTGGAATGTCTAAGACTTCTCTAAGTTTTTGCTCAATTATAAAACAATCTGGAGCTGCAATATCCTCTAGATTTATTCCACCAAAGGTACCACTTATATTTTTAATTGTTTCAATAATAGAATTTATATCATTGTTATTAACTTCAATATCAATTGAGTCGATATCAGCGAATCTTTTGAATAACACCGACTTACCTTCCATTACTGGTTTTGAAGCAAGAGCGCCCAAATTACCTAAGCCAAGAATAGCCGATCCATTACTAATTACTGCCACCAGGTTTCCTTTGCTAGTGTATTCGTAGGCAAGATCAGGATCTTTAGCTATTTCTTTGACTGGGGCAGCTACACCCGGAGAATATGCTAGAGACAAATCTCTTTTTGTAGTTAGTGGTTTTGAAGAATTAATCTCAATTTTGCCTGACTTTCCCTTTATATGAAAATCAAGAGCTTCTTTATCTGAATAATGATCGATTTTGGATTTTTTTGTCATTTAATTTTTCAGCATGTAATATAACAATGTTATTGCATTTTTTATTTTTTATTTGTGGCTTAATTTAGAATTTATATGAATTTGTTGTCATCAACATATGTTTTTAGTTTATTCACTTTAATAAGCAGAGTTTTAGGTTATCTTAGAGATATATTAATTGCAATATTTTTAGGGACGTCGATATTTGCTGATGCTTTCTTTGTGGCTTTTAGGTTGCCGAACACATTTAGACGCCTATTTGCTGAAGGTACATTTAACGCGGCATTTATACCAAGTTATGTTTCAGAAAAGTTAAAATCCAAAGAAAAAGGAAAAAAATTTGCTGATGATGTGTTTAATACCCTAATATTAATTCTTTTTATAATAGTTTTATTGGTCGAAATATTTACTCCGTACTTATTATATTTAATCGCGCCAGGTTTTTTAGAAAATGATTATAAATTTGACTTAGCAGTGGAATTTACGAGATTAACATTTCCATTTTTATTCTTCGTAAGTTTATCATCTTTTTTTTCTGGAATATTAAATTCTAACAATAAATTTGCCGCAGCTGCAGCTGCTCCAATTATACTTAACGTAATATTGATAATTACAATATTAACTTCATTTTATTTTGAACTTAATTATGCAAAACAATTATCTTACGGAGTAACACTAGCGGGAGTAATCCAATTGCTTTTTTTATTAGTTTATTCAAAAAAATATTACAATCCATCTTTTAAATTTAGAACCGTATTAAATCAAAAAGTTAAATACTTTTTTAAAAAACTTTTACCTAGCGTCTTGTCTTCAGGAGTAACACAAGTCAATATATTAATAGGAACGATAATTGCCTCTTTTGAAGCTAGCGCTGTTTCATATTTGTATTATGCAGATAGAATTTATCAAATTAATCTTGCCTTAGCTGGTATAGCAGTTGGCACAGTTTCTTTACCAATTTTATCAAAAGCAATTGAAAAAAAAAATATTTCAAAAATTTCTAAAATACAAAATAGATCTTTAGAACTTTCTCTTCTTCTATCTGTACCAGCAAGTATCGGACTTATATTGGCTTCTGAACAAATTATAAATGCTTTGTTTGGATATGGATCATTTTCTGAGGATGATATAAATAAAACAGCATTAGCTTTAAAGTATTTTGCTTATGGGGTGCCAGCCTTTGCTTTAATTAAAATTTTATCAAATTTATATTTTGCTAGAAATAATACTAAAACACCTTTTTATTTATCCGTGCTTGTTGTGTCATTAAATGTAATTATCAGCTTAAGTTTGTTTCCAACATATGGTTTCATAATAATTCCAATCGCAACGTCAATTTCAACTTGGGTTGGCGTTTTAGCCTATATATTTTTTTTACAAAAATTAAATTTTCTTTTATTACAACCTTATTTATTGAAAAAATTTATCATAATTATTTTTAACTCTTTTTTGATGGCTTTAGTCCTTATATTAGCTCTTGATTATTTCATAGAATATTTAGATTATACTTATAAATTTAAATCATTATATTTACTTATGATTGTAAGTTTTGTTGCGGTTATTTATTTGATTTCATGTTATGTAACTGGATTATTAAAAATAAAACACTTTAGCACGAATTAAAATGGCAAATAAAAAATTAGTTTTTTCAGGTGTCCAGCCCAATGGCGATTTACATCTAGGTAATTATCTTGGAGCAATAAAAAATTTTGTTTCTCTACAAAAAGAAATGGAATGTATCTATTGTGTAGTAGATTTACACGCGATTACGGTTTATCAAGATCCTAGCCATTTAAAAAACAATATTTTAGAAACTACGGCAAGCTTTTTAGCATCTGGAATCAATCCTAGTAAAAGCATTATTTTTAATCAGTCTTCTGTAGCCGGTCATTCAGAATTAGCTTGGATTTTGAGCTGTATTTCAAGAATAGGTTGGCTTAATAGAATGACCCAGTTTAAAGACAAGGCTGGTTCTGATAGAGAAAAAGCAAGTGTTGGCCTTTATATTTACCCAAACTTGATGGCAGCGGATATACTTTTGTATAAAGCAACTCATGTTCCAGTTGGAGCAGACCAAAAGCAACATTTAGAATTGTCAAGAGATATTGCTCAAAAATTTAATAATGATTTTAATTGCAAAGGATTCTTTCCAATGCCTGAACCTTTAATTCCAAAAAATATTTCTAGAGTAATGAGTTTAAGAGATGGCACAAAAAAAATGAGTAAATCTGAGGAGTCAGATTACTCTCGTATAAATCTTAAAGATAGTGCTGACGACATTGTAAAAAAAATAAAAAAAGCAAAGACAGACTCCCAACCAGTTCCTGATAACATTAACGCTCTAGAAAAAAAACCAGAGGCTCTAAATATATTGAACATATATTCAGAAATAAATAAAATTTCTTTAGAAAAGACATTAGTTGAAATGAGTGGAAAAGAGTACTCCCATGTAAAAGAAAAACTTGCAGACTCATTAATCAATGAAATTTGTCCAGTAGGTAAAGAAATAAGCAAATTGATGGGCGATAAGACGCATTTATCTCAAATTTTGAAAAAAGGCAAAGAAAAAGCAAGTATTATAGCTGAGGAGAACCTCAAAAATATACGTGAAAAAGTTGGTCTGATATAATATAAAATTCCATGATCCAAATAGAAACTACACCAAATCCAAATTCATTGAAGTTTTTATCTGAAAAAACTATTTCATCCGTTGGAACCGAAGAGTTCAAAAAAGAAGATATTTCCAAAATTAAAAATTCATTCATTAGAGAATTACTAAGTTTTGACGGTGTGGAACTTGTATTACTTTCTAAAAATTTTTTATCTGTAAACAAATCCAACGAGGCTAACTGGAGTGTGCTAAAACCGGAGGTTATTTCACATTTAAATCACTATTTTGAAAGTAATTTAGAACCGATATTAAAAGTTGAAAAAAGTGAGCACTCAAAAAAAAAATAACAACAATGATGAAACAATACAAAAGATAATTGAAGTTCTCGATACCAAAATTAGACCTGCTGTAGCTAAAGATGGAGGAGACATAAAATTTAAATCTTTTAGAAATGGTATTGTAAAAGTTGAATTGAAAGGTAGTTGTTCAGGTTGTCCAAGCTCAATAATTACTTTAAAACAAGGTGTACAAAATCTTTTAAAACACTACGTTAAAGAGGTAAATTCAGTAGAGGCAAATTAAGATGAAAAAAAACTTAAGTTATAAAGACAAATTAATAGAATTAGCTCAAATCTATGACGTCAAAGAAGTTAAAGATTATGTTAAAAGAAGAAAAGATTTAACCACAGGTCAGCTTGAGTTAATTTTAAGAAAAAATAAGATTGTAATTCCTAAAGATTTTAAAACAAATTTTTTCAAGGAAAATTTTTCCAAACCTCTATCCAAAGTCTCAAAAAAAATTGATGATTTCAAAGAAGATAGTTCAAGAAAAGTTACGAAAGTTTCAAGAAGAATTGTCTATTTCAAAGAGGATAGTTCTAGAACTTTTTCTAGATTTTTATTTAATTTCTGGAGACAGCTAGGTAAAGCTGGTCTAGGATTTTTAAATGTTATTCCAAAATTAGGCTCATCGATTTATCAATTTTTTGGCAAAATACTTACTGATTTATTCCACGGAATTTATGATCAACAAGTAAGCGCAAAAAGTGCAAATCGGGCGGTATTAGGTTTTTTTGTTATAATCGGATTGGCTACAGCTGTAATTATTGGGGCTGATAAAATAAAAGATTTTAAAGATATTGATAATAATAAAATTGTTAAAAAAGATGAAATAAAAAAAACTGAACAAAAAGAAAAAAAAATAATAAAAAAAGATAAGCAAAAAATTGAAAAAAATACCAAAGAACCTAATGTTCAAATTAAAAAAGAGGCAAGAAAACCTGAAAAAAAACCTGAAAAAAAACTTAAACAAAACGAATTAATCCTACCTGATTTAAATTTAAAAACAGAGACAGTGCTAAGCTTATTTAAAGACGTTAACTACGATCTTAAAAAAGTTAGAAATGAAAAAACTGTAAAACCAATTTATTTTACTCAATTTCCAAAAGACCTAGATGCTATACAAAGTGTTCAACTCAAGAAAGAAACATTTATAAAAATAGTTTTACCTCTCATTGTTGCGGAAAATGAGAAAATTTTAGATGATAGAGCTAAATTAAAAAAGATTACTGCAGGCAGAAGCACAACAGATGAGGAAAAACAATGGTTAAGACAAAAGTTTTTAGAGTACAAAGTAAAGGGAGGAAATATTGACCAACTAAAACTTAGAATGGATATTATACCAACATCAATTGCATTGGCGCAAGCTGCTAAAGAAAGTGGTTGGGGAACTTCAAGGTTTGCTCTTGAAGGAAACGCTATTTTTGGCCAATGGACTTGGAGTGGAAGTGGAATAGCACCTTTAATGAGAGATAAATCTAAAAGTCATAAAATTTTAAGATTTCCGATACTAAGAGCTTCTGTAAAAGCATATAAAAATAATCTAAATACTCATAAAAGTTATAAGAAGTTTAGAGAAGTAAGGCAAAACTTAAGGAAAAAAAATAAAAAATTAGAAGGCTTAGAACTAACAAAAACACTCTCAAATTATGCTGAAACCGGCAGTGATTATATTAAAATATTGGAGCAAATAATTGTTCAGAACAAACTTATGGACTTCGAACCTGTAAGACTTGCAAGCTCAATGAAAAAAAAAACAATTAGATTTGTAATTTTATTTATCAGCAACAACAAACTGTATTCCTAACCATCTCCAAAAACCATTATTCTCTTTTAAAGAGCAATTTATCCTACCCCGCTCACCAATAAATTTTTCTTGAATTTTTATTTCTAAAATATTTTCATTTAAGTAAATTTCTGAGTTTCTCCACTCGTTACCTTCATTAGAAAAACAATTTATATTTTTTAATTTATCGATATTAAAAAAATTAATTGTTACTTTTGGCGGATTGTCTGATTGTAATAAATATTTGTCTTCAGGCGTTATTTTTTTATATTTTAAAGGAAGGGTTTTCATTAATGTTTTGAATCTTTTGATTTCACCATATTTTTCGTTTATAGGAAATCTTGGAAGTTCCCATAGATCTTTGGTTTCATCGATTACACCCGAATGTTGTCCAAAAGCATATTCAAAGCCAAGATCTTTAACTATTTTCTTAAATTCCGTACTATATTCTCCGAATGGATATGAGAAAAATATAGAATTTTTACCTAAATTATCTTTAAATAATTGCTTCGATTTTATTAAATCATTTTTTATAGTTTCAGAGTCCTCTTCTACGAGATATTCATGAGAATGGCTATGATTTCCAATAAATACATATTTATATTTAGCTAATTCTTTAATTTGATCCCAATTCATGTAATTGAAACTACCAACTTCTCTAGTATTGACAAATAATATGAATGGTATTTCTCTTTCTCTTAAAATTGGCCAAGCATTTTTATAAAAAGACATTAGTCCGTCATCAATTGTTAATAAAACTTTTCTATCTTTTTTTTTGTCACTTAAATTTTTTTTAAATTCACCAGGATTAACAAACTGAATATTTTCACTTTGAATTATTTTCAATTGCTCTTTAAAAACTTCTAATTTTATATTAGTTGAAGGGTATTTATTTTCTTCAAATCTGTGATACATAATAGAAATAATTCCATAATCATCGAAATTAGCATGGGATTGTGCAATTAACTTTGATTGATTAAATATACAGACTATAATCAAAAAAAATATTATGAAAAATCTGTTAGTATTAAATTGTACAGGCACAAATAACCAACTTGGTTTGAAAATAGATAAGTATTTTTTTATACATAATATTAAAGACAAAGTTCATAATAATGATAAATTAGTAAGTACAATAATAAATTTTGTTGACAAGCACAAAGTAAAATTAGACGAAAATTTTTCAATTTTAGTAAATCGAGGCCCAGGCAGTTTTTCAACACTTAGAGCGTCATTAGCAGTCGCAAGAGGGATAAAAATATCAAAAAAAGTAAAATTGTATGGATTTAAAAATGGTGATTTGTTGCAATTTAACCTTGAAAATATTGAAGTTTTGATAGATAAAAATTTATTAGAAAAAAATTTGATAAAACCATTATACTTAAGTTAAGCTAACTAAAATTTATGAGTAGTATAGAAGAAAAATGTAGAGAAAAGGGCGTTAGATTAACGGACCAAAGAAAGATCATTGCTAAAGTTCTTTCTGAATCAAAGGAAGTTTATGGTTCCAAAGATCATCCCGATGTTGATGAATTACATAAGCGTGTGACAGTAGTTGATGATAAAATAAGTATCGCGACTGTTTACAGGACTGTGAAACTATTCGAGGAAGCTGGAATATTAATTAAACATGATTTTAAAGCTGGTAAGGCTAGATATGAAATAAATGATGACCATAATCATCTCATAGATATTAATAGTGGTGAAATAGTAGAATTTGTAGATAAAGACATTGAAGAATTACAAGAAAAAATTGCTAAAAAATTAGGTTATAAATTAGTTGATCATAAACTTGAATTATACGGCTCTAAATTAAAAAAATAAATTGCAAAAAAAAATTTTCATTAAAACTTTTGGTTGTCAAATGAACGAGTATGATAGCAACCGTATTTTGGACATAGTAAAAAAAATTAACTATAATTCCACAAAAAAAATTGAAGAAGCTAGTTGTTATTTACTTAACACTTGTCATATTAGAGAAAAAGCAACAGAAAAAGTTTATCATGAGATTGGAAGAGTTAAAAAAAAATTTAGAAATAAAAAAAAACCAATAGTTTTAATTACAGGCTGTGTCGCTCAAGCCGAAGGAGAAATATTACTTGAAAAAGAAAAATATATTGATGCTGTCATCGGCCCCCAATCTTATCATGAAATAAATAAAATTATTCTCAATATTCAAAATAAAAAAAAAGATATCAATTATACAAACTTTGACACAATTGAAAAATTTGATGAATTAAAAGGTATCAAAAATAATTTGAGTCGTGCTTCATCTTTTTTAACAATACAAGAGGGTTGTGATAAATTTTGTAAATTTTGTGTTGTGCCCTATACAAGAGGTCCAGAATACTCTAGGCCTATCCATGAAATTGTAGAAGAAGCAAAGCAACTTGTAATGAACGGTTCAATAGAGGTCATCTTATTAGGCCAGAATGTTAATGCGTATAATTTTAAAAACAAAAAACTTTCAGATTTAATTTATCTTTTAAGTGAAATCAAAGATTTACAAAGAATTAGGTATACAACTTCACATCCAAATGACTTTACTGAGGATCTTATAGAGGCACATAAAAACTGTAAAAAACTAATGCCTCTATTACATCTTCCAGTTCAGAGTGGATCAAATAAAATTTTAAAAGAAATGAATAGAAATCATACTGCAAAAGATTATTTAGAATTAATTGAAGCACTTAAAGATAAAAATCCATTAATTAAGTTTTCAAGTGATTTTATAATTGCTTATCCTGGCGAAACCAGAAACGACTTTGAAGAAACACTTTTTCTTATGAAAAAAATTAAGTTTATTAATTCATACTCATTTGTTTATAGTGCAAGACCAGGCACCCCAGCCGCAAATATGGAAACAATTAGTGATAATATTGCAAAAGATAGATTAAAAACCTTTCAAGAGCTTGCTGAAAATATTAAAAAAGAATACAGAAAAAATCTTGTAGGAACGTTAGCAAATGTTTTATTCGAAAACAAAGTGTCAAATGAAAACAAATTTTTTGGGCGGGATGAATATTTTAACTCTGTCATTGTTGAAAGTAATGAAGATTTAGTTGGAAAAATAAAAAAGATTAAAATACAAAATTATAATAAAAACACTTTGTTTGGAGAAAAGATGCTTAATATTAATGAAAAAGAATATGCAGCTTAAATAAAATTATATGTCAGAAATTAGTAAAATTGAGCAAAAATTAACTTTAAAGAAAATTGATACAACAACAATAAATGTCCAAATAGATGATAATGAAATGTTGATGTCTATTGTCGGTGAGTTTAATCAGAACTTAAAAGAATTAGAAAAATTAACTAACACAATTATATTTTTTAGGGGTAATTCAATAACTTGCAAAGGAAACCCAATAAATTTAAAGGAATTTTCTGAGGCAGTTAAGTTTTTAGTTAATAAATATCTTTTGACTAATCTTATTGAAAAAGGCGATATAATATTATCTGTAAAAAAAAATATGAAACCAGAAACTTCAAATATCAAAACATTCAATCAATTAATTAAGACACCAAGAAAGTCAGTAATTGCGAGATCAGAGAAGCAGTCAGAATATATTAAGGCTCTTAAAGAAAATGACATTATTTTATCATTAGGACCAGCAGGTACTGGGAAAAGTTTTCTAGCAGTTTCAGTTGCTGTTACTTTACTTATGGAAAAAAAAATTGATAGAGTAATTCTGTCTAGACCTGCCGTCGAGGCCGGTGAAAAACTTGGGTTTCTTCCAGGAGACATGAAAGAGAAAGTGGATCCTTATTTACGTCCATTATATGATGCTCTTTATGAATTATTCGGTGCTGACAAAATTGATAAAAAAATTGAAAGTGGAGAGATTGAGATTGCTCCTCTGGCATTTATGAGGGGACGTACTTTAAAAAATTGTTTTGCAATATTGGATGAGGCGCAGAACGCTACTGAAACCCAAATAAAAATGTTTTTAACTAGAATTGGCGAAAATTCGAAATTAGTTGTTAATGGGGATCCTTCACAAATAGATCTTATTAATCAATCGCAGTCTGGGCTAATAAAATCAAAGAATATTTTGAAAAACTTAAAGGAAATTAAAATTATTGAGTTTGATCATACTGATGTCGTAAGGCATCCGTTAGTTTCTAAAATTATCCGCGCTTATCAAAAAAAAAGCACTGATGATAAAAGTTAATGTAATTTTGAGTAGCAATAGTTGGAAGAAACCTGCAAAAAATCTAAAAAGTTTTATTGATAAAAAAATAAGAATTATTAATAAAAAAAGCAAACTGTTCAAAAAAAATATACTCTCCTGTTCATTATTATTATCTGGAAATAAAGAAATTAAGAAACTGAACAAACAATTTAGAAATAAAGATAAATCAACTGACGTTTTGTCTTTTCCTTTTTATGAAAAAAAGGAAATGATTAACAAAATCAAATTTGAAAAAGAAATATATTTAGGTGATATTATTGTTAATTTGGACAAAATAAAAAATAAAACTAACCAAAAAATATTCAAAGATGAATTAATTAAACTTTGGATACATGGGTTAGTCCATTTATTGGGGTATCGCCATAAAAAGGAAAAGGACTTTAATAAAATGAAAAAAGTAGAGAGTGATTTTTACAATTTTATCAAATAAATGATACAAAAAATCTTAGAAAATCGATTTGTTATTTTATATGTTATCCCTTTTATTCTTGGATTTTTGACTGTTTTAACTTTTCAGCCATTTAATATTTCTATTATAAATTTTTTTATTTTTCCACTTTTATTTTATCTCTTAGTTTATGTAAAAAAAAAATCTTCGAGTATTTATCGAAAAAAACCGTTTCGAAGAAACTTATTTATTATTGGTTTTATTTTTGGTTTTGGCTTTTATTTAAGTGGAATTTTTTGGATTTCTTATTCTTTAACATTTGATCCTAACTTAAAATTTTTAATTCCTTTTGCTATTTTAGTTATTCCTTTATTTTTAGCCTTATTTTATGGTTTAACCACTTTAATCATAGGACCTTTTTTATCTTTGAATTTTTCATCTATTTTGTTGTTTTCAGCATCTATTTCTTTTTCAGATTACTTAAGAAGCAAAATTTTAACAGGGTTTCCTTGGAATCTTTGGGCTTATAGTTGGTCGTGGTTGACAGAGTTCTTGCAGATACTAAATTTAATAGGATTGTTTGCTTTCAATCTATTAATAATTACAATTTTTACTTTACCAGTATTTATTTTTTTTAAATACAATTTATCAAGAAAAATATTGATTCTAAGCTTGTCTTTTTTATTAATTTTTTTGAACTATATATATGGATCTTTCGTAATTAATAAAAATAAAGCAGTCTTAAATTTTTTCAAAGAAAAAGATAAAACTTATATTAAAGTTATTTCACCAAATTTTGATTTAAAATATAATTTATCACTCAAAGAAATTGAGAATAAACTAAAAAAATTAATTAAATATAGCAACGCTGATAAAGAAAAAGAAACAATTTTTATTTGGCCTGAAGGAGCATTTTCTGGCTTTAGTTATAATGAAATTTTACACTTAAAAAATCTTATTAAGAATAATTTTAGTAAAAATCATTACATTATATTTGGTATTAATACGTTAGGTGAAAAAAGTGAAAAGTATTTTAATAGCTTTGTGGTTGTTAATAATAATTTTGATATAATTTATAAGTATAACAAAAATAAATTAGTCCCTTTTGGAGAATTTTTACCTTTCGAAAGCTTTTTGCAAAATTTTGGCTTAAAAAAAATTACTGAGGGATATGGGTCATTCTTGAAGGGAGGCCAGAAAAAAAATTTTAAATTAAATACAATCAATTTAGTACCATTAATTTGCTATGAAATAATTTTCACAGAGCTTTTGCAAAAAACTAGTAGTTCCTCAAATTTAATAGTAAATATTTCTGAAGATGCATGGTTTGGAGACTCAATCGGACCACACCAGCATTTTGCTAAAGCAATTTTCAGAGCTATTGAAAATAATTCTTTTCTTGTTCGTTCAGCAAATAAAGGTATTACTGCTATTATTAACAACAAAGGTGAAATTGTTAAAAAGTTAAATACGAATGAAACTGGCAATATTGAAATGAATATCCCAATTATAAAGTCAAAATATAAAAATAAAAATGATTTGATATTTTTTTCACTTTTATTTACATATTTAATAATCTTTAAACTTTTTAAAAATAAAAAAAATGCAAAAAAATAAATATTTCTTCACAAGTGAGTCTGTTTCAGAGGGGCATCCCGATAAAGTTTGTGACAGAATATCTGATATGGTTGTTGACACCTATTTAGCTAAGGATCCATTTTCTAGGGTTGCATGCGAAACTCTCACAACCACAAATAAGGTAGTTCTTGCTGGAGAAACTCGAGGTCCAAAAATTGATAAAGGAGAATTAATCAATAAGGTAAGAGAATGTATTAAAGATATTGGTTATGATCAAACAGGATTTAGTTGGAAAACGGCAAATATAGAAACTTTTTTACACGAACAGTCTTCTGATATTGCAATGGGGGTTGATTCAAAAGATAACAAAGATGAGGGAGCAGGAGATCAAGGAATCATGTTTGGTTATGCCTGTACAGAAACAGATGATTTAATGCCTGCACCAATTCATTTTTCTCATAAAATTTTGAGACTAATGGCCGAAGATAGGAAAACTGGAGTTCTAAAAGGCATAGAGCCAGACTCTAAAAGTCAAGTTACGATGTTATACGAAAACCAAAAACCAGTAAAAGTGACATCAGTTGTAATTTCCACACAACACTCAAAAGAGCTAAATCAGCAAAAGGTTTATGATTTAGTAATACCTTACATAAAAAAATCAATACCTGAAAAATATTTACAAGATTTAAACCAAAAAGAAATCTATATAAATCCAACTGGTCAATTTATAATTGGTGGACCTGATGGTGATACTGGTTTAACAGGAAGAAAAATTATTGTTGATACTTATGGCGGTGCAGCCCCACACGGCGGAGGGGCCTTTTCTGGAAAAGATCCAACAAAAGTTGATAGATCAGCAGCTTATGCAGCAAGATATTTGGCAAAAAACATTGTGTCTTCTGGCATATCAAATAAATGTTTAATACAATTAGCTTATGCTATTGGAGTTTCAAAACCTTTATCAATTTTTATTAAGTTAGATGAGGATGATGAGAAAAAAGTTGAATTTGTTAGAAAAACAATAGATCAAAATTTTAATCTTTCTCCCAGAGGGATAAGGGAAATGCTCAATTTGAATAATCCTATATATCAGATTACATCAGCATATGGTCATTTTGGAAGAAAACCATCAAATAAGGGAGAATTTTCATGGGAAAAGACTGATAAAGCAAATTTATTTAAATTGTAATCTTGAAAAAACCGTAATTTTAATTTAAAAAATTCTAATACTTGGAGAATATCAAAATGGGCTTAAGCCCATTTTTTTTTAGGAGAAGATAAAATGTTAAATAGAGGACTAGATAAACAAGAACTTTTAAGAATTGTGGACGCAGTTGCAAACGAAAAGTCAATTGATAAAGAATTGGTAATTGGTTCAATGGAAAGCGCTATTCAAAAGGCTGCATTAACAAAATTTGGAAATGACAACAACATTGAAGTCACTATTGATAGAGAAACTGGGGAAATAAAAATTCAAAAAGTTTTAGAAGTCGTTGAAAATATTGAAGACTCTGCTAGAGAAATTACTTTAGACCAGGCTAAAAAAATTGATACTAAAAATAAAAACATTAAAATTGGAGACAAAATCTTTGAGGAGTTGCCTCAAGTGGATTTTGGAAGAATAGCTGCTCAAAGTGCTAAGCAAGTTATTAGTAGCAGAGTACGTGAAGCAGAAAAAAATAGACAATATGAGGATTTTATTGAGAAACAAGGACAAATTTTAAGTGGTATAATAAAAAGATTAGAGTATGGGAATGTTATTGTAGATTTAGGTAAAGCTGAGGGAGTAATTAAGAAAGATGAGTTAATACCTAGAGAAATTTTAAAAACAGGTGATAGAGTGAAAGCTTATTGTTATGAAGTAAAAAAAGAATTTAAAGGACATCAAATATTTTTATCTAGAGCCCATCCGCAGTTCCTGGCTAGATTATTTTTTCAAGAAGTGCCTGAAATATACGAAGGAACTATAGAAATAAAATCTGTTGCAAGAGATCCAGGAAGTAGAGCTAAAATTTGTGTTTTTTCTCAAGACTCTTCCATTGATCCAGTCGGAGCGTGCGTTGGAATGAGAGGAAGCAGGGTACAGACTATTGTGAATGAACTTCATGGTGAAAAAATTGATATCATTAAATGGACAGAAGATTTACCAACTTTAATCTCCGAATCACTTTCTCCAGCAGAAATACAAAGAGTTCTAATAGACCAGGACAACAAAAGAATAGATATAATCCTAACTGAAGAAAATTTAAGTAAAGCTATAGGTCGAAGAGGACAAAACGTTACATTGGCCTCTAAACTTACTAACTATGAAATAGACATTTTAACAGACAAAGAAGACTCTGAAAGAAGACAGGCAGAGTTTAAGGATAGAACAGATACATTAGTAAAAAATTTAGAAGTTGATGAAACACTTGGACAACTTTTAGTGTCTGAAGGTTTTACAAGTATAGAGGATATAGCTCAATCAACTCCGGATGGTATTTCAAAAATAGATGCAATTGATGAAGAAACAGCAAAAGAATTAATTAATAGATCAAAAGAAACTCTAATAAAAGAAAAAGAAGCAGTAGCACAAAAATTAAAAGACTTAGGAGTAGAGGAGTCATTAATAAATCTAAAAGGAATGACGCAAGGAATGTTAGTAATCTTAGGCCAAAAGAATATTAAAAAACTTGCAGATTTTGCCGACCTATCATCTGACGAATTAATAGGTGGTTTTGATGAAATTAAAGGAAAAAAAATTAGGATAGAGGGATATTTAGAGGAGTTTGCTTTATCAAGAAAAGAAGCCGATCAATTAATTATGGCAGCAAGAGAGATTGCTTTTAAATAAATTATGGAAAAAGATAAAAAAAAAACATTAACTATTTCGTCAAGTTTAAAAAAGAAAATTGATACATCTTCTTTCAAGACTGGGGGAAAAAAATCTTTTGAAGTAGAAAAGAAAAAAACATTTAAGAGTAACAAAGGTTTTATAAAAAATGCAAATCCTTCCAAACAAGATTTTGACCCTAACTTTAAAAAAAAAAATTTTGCAAGAAAATTTATTGAACAACAAACAACAAAAGAATTTATAAAAAAAGAAAATAAACCCACTGGAAAAAGCAAACTCAAGTTGAAAAGCCCAGTTGATAAAAGAGATTTTAAATTAACTGTTTCCAGAGCATTAAATGTAGAAGAAATTGAAATAAAGCAAAGAAGTCTCGCTTCAGTAAAAAGAGCAAGACTGAAAGAAAAAAAAAAACAAACCAGAGGGTGAAGAAAAAAAAGAGTTTAAAAAAGTAATTAAAGATGTGAAAATTCCAGAACAAATTTCTATTCAAGAATTGTCAAATAGAATGGCAGAAAAATCTAGTGATATAATAAAATTTTTATTCAATATGAAAGTAATTGCTACTATCAATCACAATATTGATAAGGACACGGCTGAGTATATTGTAAAAGAGTTTGGCCATAAACCAATTTTAGAGGAGCAACCAGCTCTAGAAAAAAGTAAAATTAAAGAAAAACTAGAGGGAGAAGTGAAAATCAGACCTCCAGTAGTAACGATTATGGGACACGTTGATCATGGTAAAACCTCGTTACTGGATGCCTTAAGAGATTCAAATGTAGTTTCAGGGGAACACGGCGGTATAACTCAACACATTGGTGCGTATCAGGTTAAAGCTGAAAATAATAAAACTATAACATTTATAGACACACCTGGCCATGCGGCTTTTACAGAGATGCGAGCAAGAGGATCGAAAATTACTGATATAGTTGTATTAGTTGTTGCTGCTGATGATGGTATTAAGCCCCAAACAGTAGAGGCAATTAGACATGCTAAAGCCGCAAAAGTTCCAATTATAGTTGCAATAAATAAATGTGATTTGCCTAGCAAAAATATTAGCAAAATTAAAAATGAAATGATGCAATATGAGTTAATAGCAGAAGATCTAAGTGGAGATACTCTATTTGTAGAAGTTTCAGCACTTAAAAAGACTAATTTGGATAAACTAAAAGAAAGTATTCTTCTGCAATCAGAAATTTTAGATTTGAAAGCTTCTTATACCGGCCAAGCAAAAGGAATAGTTATTGAGTCAAAAATAGATAAAGGTAAAGGACCAGTTTCAACAATTTTAATAAATAATGGAAAATTAAATAAGGGCGACTATTTTATTTGTGGAGATACATGGGGTAAAATTAGAGCGATGATAAATTATGAAGGAAAAAATATTGATGAAGCTCTACCTTCGATGCCAGTAGAAATATTGGGCATGAATAGCTCAGCTTTTGCTGGAGCAGAGTTCGCTGTAACAAAAGATGAAAGTGAAGCAAAAGAGATGTCGGAATTTAAAAGAAATAATAAAATTAATAACAATGTAATAGCCAAAGATCAGACCACTTTATTTGATAATTCAAGTGAAAAATCAGAACTAAATATTATTATTAAATCTGATGTTCAAGGTTCAAGTGAGGCGCTAAAGATGGCTATCAATAAAATCAAACACAAAGAGGTAGAAGCTAAAATTATTTTGTCTGATATTGGAATGATAAATGAAACCGATGTTTCTTTAGCAAAGGCATCGAAAGCTATTCTAATTGGTTTTAATGTAAAACCAAATAGAGAAGCGAAAAAATTAGCCGAGGAACAAAATATTAATATAAAACATTTTAATATAATTTATGAAGCAATAGAACATGTAGAAAAATCTTTATCAGGATTATTGGAGCCTGATATTAAAGAAACAGTTTTAGGCTCAGCAGAAATAAAAAAAATATTCAAAGTTTCTAATGCTGGAAAAATTGCTGGTTCAAAAGTTATAAATGGTGAAATTAAAAGTAAATCTCAAGCAAGAATTATAAGGGATGGTGTGGTTGTTTATAGTGGGGAGATTCAAAGCATTTTTAGAGAAAAAAACCAAGTAAAAGAAGTTGGTACAGGTCTAGAGTGTGGAATAAGCATTAAAGATTTTATTGATTTTAAAGAGAAAGATGTTATCGAGTCTTATTTATCAGAAAAGGTCCAAAGGTCTATATAATGGCAAATCACACATCACAAAAAACATTTTCGCAAAGACAATTGCGGGTTGGAGAATTAGTTAAGCAGAATTTAGGTGAATTATTTATTCGAAATGAGGCTAAGATTCCTTCGATAAATACAAAATTAATCACTGTTACTGAGGTCAGAATGACCCCAGATCTCAAAACAGCCAGAGTGTACGTAACGCCCTTTGGAGGATCAGATCTTGAGGAGCTAGTTAGGATCTTGACGGAATACTCGCATCTTGTTAGAAAAGCTTTATCTAAAAGGCTAGATATTAAGTTTCTTCCTAAACTTACATTTGTTGAAGATAACTCATTTGAATATGCTGAAAAGATTGAG
>MDTG01384399.1_pt1 | contig 42877 bp, 41 predicted proteins | sample 811421 | NCBI WGS metagenome assembly MDTG01 (sample SAMN05326645, study PRJNA326480) | marine metagenome | isolation source: seawater | place: Pacific Ocean: South East | collected 2011 | reverse complement strand
GGTTTAAAGAGGTTTTGCAATATAAATAACTTGAATTACTACGGTCAAAGGCTTAAATATTACCCATAACCCTTTTATTCATACTTGAATTTGAACAGGAGATTCTTAAATTATGTCAAACTCTTTGGCCATCACCCTAAAATCTTCCGTTGTGAAAAAACAACTCATCGGAATTACTGGCTTATTGCTCTGTGGTTTCCTAGTAACCCACCTTTTAGGTAACTTTTTACTTTTCGTAGGACCTGAAGCATTCAACAAGTACGGACATGCCCTAACTTCCAATCCTCTTATTTACTTAGCTGAAGCAGGGCTTCTTGCTTTATTTCTTGGCCATATGGGGTTGGCACTCAAAGCAACCTTAGAGAATAAAGCTGCTAGACCCCAAAGATATTACATGAAGACTAAAACCGGTAGAGGCTCTACAATAGCTTCATCAACAATGCCTTACACTGGGGCAATTCTTTTAGCCTTCATAGTTTTTCACCTTCAAGGTATCAAATTCGGTGCCGTTTACAACGTTACTTACGACGGTGTTGTGATGAGAGACTTGTACAAATTAACCTTTGAAAAATTTGCCAGTCTCCCCTACGCTGCATTTTATGTGGTCTCCATGATTGCAATGGCCATCCATGTTAGTCACGGATTTTGGAGTGCCTTTCAATCAGTGGGCTTTTGGCATAACAGATACACTGACTCAATAAGAAAAGCCGCTATTGGTTATGCAGTTTTTGTCGGCTTAGGATTTTCTATTTTACCAATATACTGCTTTTTAACAGGAGCGAATTAGACATGTCTGAAAAAAAATTAGATTCAAAAATTCCTGAGGGACCAATTCAAGAGAAGTGGGATAACCATAAATTTAGTACCAAACTAATTAACCCTGCCAATAAGCGAAAATATAAAATACTCGTTGTGGGAACGGGTTTAGCTGGCTCCTCAGCGGCTGCCACCTTATCTGAGTTAGGTTACAAAGTTGAAGCATTCTGTATCCAGGATTCCCCACGAAGAGCCCACTCAATAGCAGCCCAAGGAGGAATCAACGCAGCCAAAAACTACACAAATGATGGTGACTCCATTTGGCGTCTCTTCTACGACACTGTCAAAGGCGGCGATTATAGAGCTAGGGAAGCCAACGTGTATCGGCTGGCTCAAGTTTCTGCGAACATCATTGATCAATGTGCAGCTCAGGGTGTCCCCTTTGCAAGAGACTATGGTGGATATTTAGCAAACAGGTCTTTTGGAGGAGCGCAAGTTTCAAGAACCTTCTACGCAAGAGGCCAAACAGGTCAACAGTTACTCCTTGGAGCATACTCATCACTGCAAAAAGAAGTTTCGAAAGGAAAAATCAAAGTCCACACAAGGTGTGAACTGGTAGACGTCGTAACAGTCGACGGCAGAGCAAGAGGAATTATCACAAGAGATATTGTCTCCGGAGAATTTCAAAAACACGCCGCTGATGCAGTTCTTCTTTGTACTGGTGGATATGGAAACGTTTACTACCTTTCAACCAATGCCATGGCTTCAAACGCTTCTGCCGCTTGGCGAGCTTACAAAAAGGGTGCATATTTTGCGAACCCTTGCTTCACTCAAATTCACCCGACATGTATACCAGTGCACGGTGATCATCAATCAAAACTAACGCTAATGTCAGAGTCCCTAAGAAATGATGGACGTGTTTGGGTACCAAAAAACAAAGACGATACCCGAAAACCGCAAGACATCCCAGAAGACGAAAGGGATTACTATCTTGAAAGAATTTATCCATCATTTGGAAACCTCGTACCACGAGACGTTGCATCTAGAAATGCAAAAGCTCAGGTAGATCTTGGCAAAGGGGTTGGAGAAACAGGTGTAGCAGTTTACCTAGATTTCAAAGACGCTATCGAAAGAGATGGGAAAGATGCAATTGAGGCGCGCTACGGTAATTTATTCGAAATGTATCAACGTATTACAGATGATGATCCATATGTAGTCCCAATGAGGATTTATCCGGCTGTTCATTATACAATGGGTGGGCTCTGGGTAGATTACAACCTTATGACTACTGTACCAGGGCTTTTTGCTCTGGGTGAAGCCAACTTTTCTGATCACGGTGCAAACAGATTGGGCGCATCTGCCTTGATGCAGGGTCTAGCTGACGGTTACTTCGTGATCCCTTACACAATTGGAGGATTCTTTGCTGAAAACACTCCAGATGGTCTCGATGAAAACCACCCTGCTTTTGAAGAGGCTCTTAATGAATCGAAAAGTATTTTCGAGAAGCTACTCTCTGTTAATGGAACAACGCCTGTTGATCATTTCCATAGAGAACTTGGAAAGATCATGTGGGAATATGTCGGTATGGGAAGAGACCAAGAAGGCTTGAAAAAAGCCATTGAAGAGATTCCACAACTTAGAAAAAAATTCTGGAGTGATGTGAAAATCCCAGGGGAAGGTAATCAAATCAACGTTGAGCTTGAAAAAGCTGCAAGAGTTGCGGACTTTCTGGAACTAGGCGAGCTAATGGCAAGAGACGCTTTAGACAGAAACGAGTCATGTGGAGGGCACTTTAGAGAGGAATCTCAAACACCTGAGAATGAAGCACTTAGAAATGATGAAGACTATTGTCATGTCTCAGCTTGGGAATTTAAAGGTGTAGACAACTCTCCTGAAAAACATAAAGAAGAACTAAACTTTGAATACGTAAAACTTTCTCAAAGAAGTTACAAATAAGGCTTTGATCATGAGTAACAACAATATGAATTTAAATTTAAAAATTTGGAGACAACCTAAAAAAAGTGCTCCCGGAAAAATGGTTGATTATAAGGTGAGTGATATATCCCCTGATATGTCATTCCTTGAGATGCTAGATGTATTAAATATACAGCTTGTAGAAAAAGGCGAAGACCCCGTTGTTTTTGATCATGACTGTCGAGAAGGTATTTGCGGCATGTGTTCGTTAATGATCAATGGACAAGCCCATGGACCTGAAGACAGAACAACAACATGCCAATTACACATGAGAAAATTTAGAGATGGTGACACGATTGTTGTCGAACCATGGCGAGCTAAGGCTTTTCCAGTTTTAAAAGATTTAATGGTTGACCGCACAGCATTCGATGAAATCATTTCAGCGGGGGGATTCATCTCTGTCAATACAGGTAATGCCCCTGACGCTAATGCAATTCCTATATCTAAGGAGAATGCGGATTTATCGATGGATGCTGCAGCCTGCATTGGTTGTGGAGCTTGTGTTGCGAGCTGTAAAAATGCTAGTGCGATGCTATTTGTTTCAGCAAAGGTGTCTCAGTTCTCACTTCTTCCTCAAGGAAAAGTTGAGTCTAGTGAAAGAGCCGTAAATATGGTTAACAAAATGGATGAACTTGGCTTTGGAAATTGTACAAATGAAGCTGAGTGTGAAGCGAGCTGCCCTAAAGGCATTTCCATTTCCAATATTGCGAGGATGAATAGAGAGTACACTGTAGGTTCAATTACAGGTAAATAATAAATGCAAATTTATTCTGACACTGCCCTTGTCTTCTTAAAGAAGGTAAGGGCATTTTCTTTTGATATCCTAAAAAATGAAATGGGTTTGCCATTTCAAAAAAAAAGACTTCTTTTCAATGGGAGATACTATCCATTAGACTTCGTCGTATTTGATCATGAAAAAATCCTTGGGGAATATGATCCGTCATACTTCCAAATAAGAATTAACAAGCAACTTATTTATAAATCAAATGACTTTCATTTGAAGAATATCATTCGTCATGAACTGGCACACTACATTACTCACTTAATATTTGGCACTGATATATTTCCTCATGGAAAAGAATTTCTGAGTGTTTGCAATAGGTTTAAATTTCACCCTGAGGTTTCCAGTGCTTCAATTGAAATTTCAACACTTGTTGGCAAAAATGAGAAAATCGAAGAAACAAAAGTTCTTAAGAAAGTAAAAAAGCTGCTTAATCTCGCTCAGAGTCAAAATGAACACGAAGCAAGGCTGGCAACAATTAAGGCCAATAAACTTCTTCATGAGCATAACCTGACCCTTCTAGATTATGAGGATGAGGATAAAGAGACTGTGCTTCTTAAAGCACTCAGAACTAAAAAACTAACTGGAAAGTATCAGGCCATTTACAAAATACTGCACCATTTTTTTGTAGCACCTGTATTCTCCTACGGCCAAGGTGTAGTTCACTTAGAAATTATAGGAGAAAAAAGTAATGTTCTCTGTGCCGAGTATATAGCTCATTACCTCGACCACACGCTAGAAAAACTATATGATACAGAAAAGAGAAACAGAACAATCTCCGGAGTAAGAGCAAAAAACTCTTTCATGAAAGGAGTGGCTGATGGATTTATTCAAAAAATAAAAAAAGAATCCCACGGGCATGATAATGCCATAATTAAGACAGAGAAAAACTTACAAATTCATGTATCGAGAGTTTACCCGAAAATGAGAGGAAGAAAGGTAGCAGAAGCAAGCACAGATTTAAATGCAAGATCATTAGGAGAAGATTATGGGAAAAATTTGTCTATTACTCCTGGAATACCAAACAAGAAAAAACCAAAACTTTTATCATTTTAAAAGCAAAAAATTATGACAAAAACTCAATACAGATTTTTAAAACTTGGATCAATTTTAATGGCCGTTAGCGTTGCCTTAGGAGCAATCGGCGCACACATACTAAAAAAGTCCCTATCACCAATCGCCCTCGAAACCTTCCATACAGGAGTTCGGTATCATACTATCCATTCTTTATCGTTAATCACTCTTTCCTTATTTCCGAAAACCTTTAACATAAAGTGGACGGGAATTTTATTTATCATGGGAGTAATTCTTTTTTCATTTGGCTGTTACAGTTACGCGCTTACGGGAATTAAGACTTTTGTGCACATAGTGCCAATAGGTGGAATCAGTTTTATTTTAGGATGGTTTTGTCTTTTTTTCTCAAACAGATTAAGAGATTAAATTGCGTCTAAACAAATTTTTTATTTGGCCCATGAATCCATTTATGTTGTTGAGAAATTACACGAAAAGATGAGCCGTTAAAATCATTCCACTCAATGATCTTTTCTACTCGACTCATTGGATAGGTTTCACCGTAATTAAAAACAGGAGTGATAATCCAAGGTATTTTTCGAGTACTTAGTTGTTCCACATATTTATTTTGAAGCCCCTTTATGAAATTAAAATCCTCTTTATCAAATACGACACTTTTGATTTGAATTTTTTCGAAATGGCCATCGATAACGGTCTCAAGAATATTCAAGTTAGCCTCAACACCTGTAGAAGGTGTTTTCACATCAAAGCTTATAAAATCAACTACATCAAAAATTTGCTTATTATATTTATCCCCAGCTGCTTCGATATTTATCCAGGCACCTTGGTTTTTCAGCTCGAGTACTAATTCGAGTACAGAATTTTGATGCTGTTCATCTAATGGATCTCCACCCGTAATAGACACCCTCTGCCTGGACTTTCCAAAACCTTCTTTTTGGCACTGCTCAAGCACCATATCAGTTGTTAACACTTTCCCTCCGCGAAAGCTCCAAGTATCCTTAGAGTCGCAATTTAAGCATCCTACATCACACCCTTGATAGCGCACAAATACCTGAGGCATTCCAAGAAAAATCCCTTCACCTTCGGTAGCACGATAAATAGAGTTAATACGATGAATCATCCAGTTCCCAGGAAAATACAAACAATTGAAAATTCATTACCATAAAAGAAAAAAAGATTAAATACTCTCTATAATTTTGATACATAATCTTTATATGGAAATTAATGAGATTTATGAAAACATATTAGATGAGTTAAAAAAGGGCCATCGCCCTAGGGTAACTTTGAGTGATCAACAAAATCAAGAGGTTATTGACGACCTTTCGAGTTTCAAAAATCTAAAAAGAAATTTATGTATTATATGTCATTTCAGAACTCCGTCCCCTGCATTTCAAAAAAGTCTCATTAACTTGATAGAAAGTAATGAGAAAGGGGTTGTTGAATTAACACCATTTATCATGGAAGCTTGTACACGACATTTTATAGATTATCAGCACCAATTTGGTGAACCGGTACCTCCAGCTTTTTTCAAAGCACTGGGCCAATTTATCAAACGCTGTCCAAAAAATTTGCTCATTTATCCACTTGGTATTGTAGAGTCTCTGGGTGGAAAGAGTGTTTACTTTAAAAAGATAATCTCTGAGCTAAACTGGGGCTTTCAGAGCATATTTTCAAAAGACCAGCGACAAGCAATTCAAATAATTGAAAGAATACAGAGTTTTTGGCCCAATTGATTTATATCTTAATATATTTAAAATATACGTATGACTAATCGTGAAGAGCTAGAGAAAGCCAAAAGGCACCTTGAAAGCCTTAAAAATGCGGCAAATAAACAATTACTTTCAAGTTCTCAACAAATTGAAAGTGTAAGATTGCTAGTGGATCAAAACGTCTCTCCCGGGATGTTTAGACCTCACAAAAGTAGTTCCAACATATTTTTTGCTAATTCTCTGACAATTAGGGCCGTAAAAAAAGATCTCTTTTTGGCCGGAGAGGGCTTTGAGGACCTTAAAAGAGTAGTGAGCTGTACCAGTTGTAATCAAGAGCTTGATGAGCAGTTTTGGTCATTCTGTCCATACTGTGAGGGTAAACTCTCAAAATGACATAATGTAATCTAATGTAAGAAATAAGTACAACTGATGCAATTGTCACCTAGTATAAGAATATGTAGTCTCCTGTGTAAATTTTACATTACTTCCTAAAAGTGAAGAGGAGTGACTGATGAGAGAAAATAATTATTTATCCGATCAAGATATCACTGAGCTAAAAAATAAAATTACACTAGAATTAAATCTTATTAATCAACGGCATCAAGAGACTGCAAACGTAGGTTCAATGGCAAAAGAAGAGCTGTCTGACCCAGTCGATGAGGCAAACTCGAACATACAAGTAAGCCACGACCTCAGGATGAAAAACCGAGAAAGCTTTTATTTTAAAAAGCTTAAAAAAAGCCTTCAAAAAATATCCGATGGAACATACGGTCTGTGTAAGGAGTGTGACGCAGAGATCGCAAAAGACAGACTCCTTGCAAGACTGACCGCTGAAATGTGTATTGACTGTAAAGAAGAGTCGGAAATGGCGGAAAATAGTAACTTTTTTGATCGTAGATCAAAGTCCCTAGGGAAAACTTTAAACGAATTAGCAACGAGATAAAGTAGAAACTTATTTTAGGTTTATACTTTCGAGGCTATCATGGATTGATGGCCTTTTTTTTACCTAATTTTTCAGACGAGCTCAGTTTTATCAAATTGGTTGTAGATTCTTTTTACGACAAAGCTAAAAGTGATATTATTATCGGATACCACTTTAGACATATAGATGACTTTGATGTCCATCTTCCGAAAATTCATCTTTTCTGGGCAGTTCAACTACTCGACCTAGACACTAGCCAAAAAAAAGCACTTCTAAATAAAGCGAACCTAAATAGCATTATAAAAAAACACGAATATCTAAAAATAAAAAAGGGAGAAGTTGGACGTTGGGTCCTTTTATTTCAAAGTTCAATTGAAGAAAATTTCAGCAAGATTCACAACGAAGAAAAAAGAGAGAAATTAGAAGTATTGAAAAACCAAATGACTAAAAAGACAGAGCTTTTTCATCGGGTCTTTCTAAATTCAAAATCTCTATTCAAAAATTAAATTTCTTCATTATTCTTAATTAAACGAGCACCAAAAGCGTTTTTTACGAATGACTCTAAAGGTGGTTCTCCATTAACTTCATCAAAAACCCAATTTTTATAGAAATATTCATTAAGTCGTCTTGCTTCTTTTTTTGCATTCTTTACTGAATTAAATTCAATGCATCTAAGCTCTAAAAGACCTACTTTCACCACTGAGATCTTCAAGCACCCCTCACCGTATGGTAACTCTCCATCTCTTCCCTCACAAATAGGTCCTTTTCCAAGTTCATCTGCAAGTACTAACTTAACAGAGTCATCATAACTAGTCCCTTGCTCAAATAACTGAAGCCGCCCTATAATCTCCTCCTTGTCCGTACAAGAAAAAAGTATAAATAATAATAGAACGAATGACTTACCCATAAATACCATTATGCCATGAAGATATAACGAGCCAAAGTTTTTCCTCAATTAAGGAGGACTTAAGATAAAATAGTTGTAATAAAAAGTTATTGAAGGTCTCCATGACAAAAATTTTAATTGGCAAAGTAAAAGTAAATAACTCACTTGTTTATACAGAAGAAATAATAAACCTTCTTATGCTTGGTAGCAGCAGTCGCCACCAACTTTATGTTGACTCATTAGAATCTGGCCCAATTACTTTTAGAAAAACCGAAAATATTTACTCTGCCCAATTTCAAGATCATCATTGGAAGATCAATAAAAAAGAAACAAAACCTAATAAGCTTTACGTAATTGATGAAAACACCACTCTAAGTTGCGGTAATGTTTTGATGAGCTTCAAAAAAATAATGGAAGATCAACTCGAAGTCGTCAAAGATACGACTCCCATGACTAGGCGACAAAATATTTCCGACCTATTGGCCGAATCTAAAGATGCCGATCAAAAGAACTTAAATCCATCGGCAAAAAGTTTTTTGACAAAAATTAAGACTTCACTAACAAAAAATAATAACAAAGAAAAAGTAGAGACAAACAATAAACAATCTAAATTCAAGAAAGTTGCTATTAACCAGAATCAAGACCAAGATCTTAAGGAGATAAAACCCAACATCATAATCAACTTCCCCAGCGTCTTACTTCAGTTTTCTCTAACTTACTTTATTCTCCTTCACCTCGACAAAGTCACCCATTTTTTAAAGCTCCAAAAAGTAGTTCTTAGCTTCAAGGAAAATTTAGATAAAGGTATTTTAAACTATGTTCCTTTAAAAAAATTTGAAGGGATTTTAACCTCTTTATCTAATAAATTACCTTTTGATATTGACCCTTCCAATTTTTCAATCATCAATGCATCCATTCTAGAAATCCTAGGAACTGTCATATTTTTCTTGATAGTGATGACTCTTTTAAAAACAATTCAATCGATACTATTTGGAGCCCAACTTTCATATTGGATATGCGGAGTAAAAATAAAAGGCTCTGAAATAAATAAAAGATTAAAATCAATTGGCCGCGAAATTCTATCATTACTATTATTTCCAATCAGTGTTTTTAACCCATTTGGTTTAATCCCACTAAAGACTCTTCCTGACTTTATATTAAGGATTAAATTTGCGAGGAAGTCTCTGACAAGAGTCTTCATTGGATCTATCTTAAATATTTCACTGTCTATTGTTATATTAATGTCACCATTTTTGTTGAACCAATTACACAATGACGAGGTTTCTGTCATAGGCTCAATGGAGAAAAGTCAAAAACCCGATTTAAGTCCAATAAATTTACAAATTGTGGATAACAACAGTATCGAGTTAATGCTTCCACGCTCATACGCAATTGAGTCCCAGGAAATTAAAAATAGTGTTCCGATTACCTATCTAACTACAAAGACGGCCAAAGCGAAATTCTCCTCAATTAACTTACCAAACAAAGAAAAATTTAATATCGATGAGACTTTTTTAAAAAATTATCCTCTCTCCTTGATTTTTTACCCGGCTTTGCATTTTCAAGACAAAATAAAAGATAACTCTTTATTTTTCAAAGCCACTCAGGCAAGAAGGAATCTTGAGAGACAAAGGCTTTTATTTTCCTCTTTACTTCTATCTAAAGAACCCAACTCCCTACTATACTTCATAAAAAAGAATGGCCCTTTCATATGGGGCGCCTCCCAACTCAAGCATAAAATAAAAGAAGTAATACCTTTCTCCAAACAAGTCGCCGCCTTCCAAGGAAATATCGACTCGATACCTTACGTTATCCTCAAAACAGATTTGATCTTGTATTTTTTTCAAATGAATGATGAGAAAAATATCCTTTTTTACATTGAATTTGAGAAGCAGACAGACCTAAATGAATCCCTTTCAAACATCTTTGACCCGATCAAACCAAATGACAGTCTATCTTCTCCTAGCCCTAAGGACTCAGAAAAAGTAGATAATCTAAACTTACCCCACGATCTAACAAATGAAGCTTTAGATAAGATTGATAAAGTTAAAAATTCACTTTCCCTATAAGAAGTGACAAAACGGCCACAAGAGGCTATTTCAATGAACCAACTAAGAGGCAAATAGTGAGCAATATTAGAGAAGAGAACAAAAAGTATTTTAATTACAGGTGTATCCACCAAGATAAAAACTCAAAAGCAAGAGCAGGAATTATCTCAACGCCACATGGAGAGATTGAAACACCTATTTTTATGCCTGTTGGTACACATGGAGCGATTAAGGCCCTTACACCAGAGCAAACTGATTCTACCGGCTCTCAAATAATTTTATCAAATACTTACCATCTCCACCTTACTCCTGGCTCCGACCTAATAAAGAAAGCTGGAGGACTTCACAAGTTTATGAACTGGGAAAAGCCAATCTTAACAGACAGCGGTGGATTCCAGGTTTTCAGTCTACAAAAAAAAGGAATTACGGAGGAAGGGGCAATCTTTAAAGATCAAAAAGGAAAAGATGTCCTCCTTACTCCAGAGACATCAATTCAAATACAACAAAATCTAGGCTCTGACATCATGATGGCCTTTGATGAATGCATCCCCTACCCTGCGACAGAAAAATATACAAAAACCTCAATGGATCGAACTCACCGCTGGCTTGATCGTTGTATTGAGTCTTGGACAGACCCACGACAATCTCTTTTTGGAATCATTCAGGGAAGCACATACAAAAACCTAAGGGAAGAATGTGCAAAAGAGGTTATCAAAAGAGATTTACCTGGGATCGCAATTGGAGGTGTTTCTGTTGGAGAAGGTCCGGAATTAATGGAAAAAGTTGTCAAAATGACAGCTCCACTTTTACCAGATAACAAACCTAGATACGTCATGGGTGTCGGAAATCCAGAAGACCTTTTGATGATTTGGGAACATGGTATCGATATGAGTGATTGTATCATTCCCACAAAATTTGCCAGAGGTGGGACCCTATTTACTTCTAGAGGAAAAATTAGAATTAAACATAGGAATTATAGAAGAGACTTCTACCCTGTCGATAAGGCATGCCAATGCTACACTTGCTCAAACTTTACTAGAAGTTACTTAAAACACCTCTTTGATAGCAATGAGATTTTAGGACAAATATTAGCAACTATTCATAATATTCAATTTTATATTGATCTTGCGAAACAAGCGAGAGAAGCAATAATGAACAATTCCTACTTAGACTTCAAAGCTGAATTTTTAAAAAATTACAAAAACTAATGCTCTAAATAATAAGTCAATAAGTCTAGAAGCTTTTGAACATCATCTTGCAAGACATTATGAAAAACACCTATTCTAAACTGATTTTGACCAAGCTTTCTGTAGGCTTCAATCCCGTAGACAACACCCTCATCGTGAAGCTTTTTTAAAAGTGAGTCAACGGGCAAGCTTTCATCCACATTGATAGTGCATACTACATTTGAGCGAAACCGTTGCTCTTTTACAAATGGACTTAAATAACTTTTCGTTTCCGCCCAGTCATAAACGAGTTTTGCTTTGGCTTTACCTTCCTGCACAACACGCTCGTATCCAGATTCGTTCATTAGCTTGATTTGCTCATTAAGAAAAAACAATGTCGAAATAGATGGAGTATTATATACCTGAAACTTATCTGAGTTTGAGATCGCCTGCTTCCAAGACATTATCTCTGGAACATACCTTGTTGAGTCATCGCTAATTTTTAATGCTCGCTCTCTTGCCTTTGGAGAAAGAATTGCAACGAACAAGCCCCCTTCTGAAGCGAATACTTTTTGAGGAGAAAAAAAGTAACAATCAACCTTTGAAAGATCACAAGCTACTTGCCCCCCTCCACTTGTTGCGTCAACAGCAAGAATTTGATTTTCATTGATAACTGGAAGATCATCAATAATTACTCCCGTTGATGTCTCATTTAAAGTCACACAAATCATATCTGCATCGATATCAGATGCGTCTCCAAATAACTGCCCTTCACCAAACTCTACAGCCTTTTCCTCTGCATCAATCCACGGAATTTTATGATGAGACTTAAACCATTTTTTTGAAAATTCACCGCAAGTAAAGTGGTAACTCTTTGACTCAACCATCCCAAGACCAATCATGTCAAAAAGCAGAGTGGCCCCTCCATTTCCATACACAACGCTATAGTTCTCAGGCAGATTGAAATACTTGCGAAGTCCTTCCGTGATTCCCTTTCCTAGGTTTTTTACTGCTGGTTTTCGATGACTTGTTCCCAAAAGATTAGTGCCAGTCTCTCGCAATGCCTCTAAAAATTCAACAGGGACCTTAGATGGGCCGGCACCAAAACGTGGGTCTGAGGGAATAAGATTTTTGGGAGTTTGGATGTTTTCAAACATAATTAACCTACAATATATTTTTATACTTTAATTTATACCTCTTCGAAAAAAGCGACAATATACAATTGGTGAATTTGGAAAAAATCTATCATACTTATACAAATGAAACCCATACTTTACCTTCTCACTATTTTTCAACTAAGTCTCGCGAACGCGTCAACTCTAAGAGTTGGATTAGAAAGTATCACGCCAAACGTTGGTGGCTATCAAATTGATGATAAGGGAGAAAATGAATTATTTTCGTTTAATCCAGGGCTACGCATAGAAACAAAGGCATCATTTTTTTCTATCACAACTCACCTTGGGGCAAGTTTGTTTCTTCCAACAACTTCAGAGGACTCTTTATACGATATTACCTATTTAAAAATTGACGGCCGATATAGGTTTTTCTCGAAAGATAGAATTCAACTATTTCTAGGGCTTGGCCTATACTCAAAAATAATTTCAGGCTCTGGTGAAAACTTAACTCTCCAAAATGGAAACTCTACTTCGAACTTTTTTGGGCCCTCTCAAACCAGGTTTAATTACTTTTTTACACCTGAATTTGCAACAAGGTTCTTTTTTTCGACAAAGCTTGCATCTACACTTAGCGTGAGCGCTCAAGACTTATTTGAAAAAGATAGAATGAGTTGGAATTATTTAATTGATGTTACCTGGAGAATATTTTGAAGAAAATTTTAACACTTACAATTATATTATTTTCCACCCTTGGGTACTCATTCACCTTCAATAACAGTGCTGAGCTTGCATTTAAAAAAGAAAAAATTGATGTTTACCTTGCAAGTTCAGGGTGCACAAATATTCCATTTTCTGAATCTGAAATGCTGTCTATTATTGATGATGCCATAAGTGACTTTTGGAATACTGTAAGTGTCTCTTCACTTTACCTTGAAAATAAAGGGGTAAAAGATGTCGGAAGTGAATTTCAAACAGATGCGATTTGCACAAACTCTGGGGGCAGTGGGTGCTCCCCGAACCCTGACCTAAATGTAAATTCAGGAATAGTGATAGCGTGTAACATTGACTCAAGTGACGAGAATTTTTCTGCTGGCGTACTAGGGTTATCCCTTCCAATAAACTCATCCAATACACAAATTAATGGCTCAGTAGTCCTCTTAAATGACAGAGCTGACTCAGAGCTTATCAACCTCGAGAGACATGAAATGGTTGCCGTTGTTGCTCACGAGATAGGTCATGCGTTAGGTTTTGGCCACTCTACTGAAAAAAGGGCCCTTATGTACGCAAGTCTTGTAACGAAGAGAACAAAGTTAGGCTTAGATGATATTCATGGAGTCAGTTACCTCTACCCTATAGAGTCTAGCGTACAAACTTGTTTATCAATTGGACCAGAGGGCACTCACTCTTCACTTCTAGGGTCATTATTATTTTTAATATTTTGGTTTTTCTGGAGATTTTCAAAAAAATTATCAAAAGCCTCTCCACGCTCAATGTAGTTTTTAAACTCATCAAATGATGGGAAACCAGGGGAAAATAAAACGTTATTTTCTGTATTAAAAGAAAAATTAACTTTTGAAAAAGAATCAAAAAATGAACAATTTTTTAGATTAAGTTTACCCTTAAAATAATTAGCAGCTTCTCCAAAAATAATTACATCATTGACTTCTTTTATTGCTTCAACCCAATTATTTAGATTTACAAGTGATTCATCCCTAACCTTTCCACCAATTAATAAGGTTAATTTTTGTGGGTTAAACCCAGAAATTGCTTTTTTTGTCGACTCAATATTCGTGGATTTAGAGTCATTGAAAAAGTTAACTCCATTAATGGCCCCTATTTTTTGTACTCGGAATTCTAAAGGAGAAAAATTATCGACACCTTTTTGAATTTGAAGATCAGTTAGGCCAAGATTTTTCGATATAAAAGCTGCCATTTGCAAATTCTCAAGATTATGATCCCCCTTGAGTTTCCAATTTTTTAAAGAAATATTTTCGAGTTGATTCGTTTTCGGAGAAATCAAGTCTTCGGTCGTTTGTTTAAAGTCATTAAAAACTTCCGTCATACTAGAGCTCATTACTTTTTTATTAGATAACTCAAATATTTTTAATTTTGCTAAAAAATAGTCTTTTACGTTTTTGTACCTTTCTTCATGAGTTGGCGTAAAGTTTAACCATATCCCATAATTTAGTTTTAACTTAGATAAAGTTTCTAATTGAAAACTTGAAAGCTCCAAAATATAGAAATCTGCTTTGCCTCCCTCTGAAACAAAAGAAGAAAGTGGTGTTCCTATGTTTCCTCCTAGAAAGGTCTTTTTCCCTGCTGAACTTAAAAGATGATTGATCAATGAAACTGTGGTTGTCTTGCCATTTGAGCCTGTAACACCAATAAACTTTTGGCCCTCATCACGCTTTTCCGCTAAATACATCACAGCAAGATCAATTTCATTGATAATTTCAACTCCCCTACTTACTGCATGGACGACTAATTTATGGGTTCTAGAGATCCCCGGGCTGAGAATTAAATATTGTAGATTATTTAAGAAATTATCTACTTTTTCATCATCTTGCCTTAAAAACACTGAGTATTTATCTAAAAAAGAAAAACTATCGCTCCATAAAGCGGGGTCTTTATCACCCAATATGAGGCAAGGCTCATTCATTTTCTTGAGTAACTTTGCCGCTCCGACAGCAGAGACTCCTGGGCCAAGAACACTATAGATTATTTTCTTAGTCATTGATGAAATCCTTGCAACATTAAAGTGTTTTTCATAATGGTATCATGATGAATTTTAACCTAGAAAAAGACTTTAAATCTCTTTGTGATCTTTTGGCAACATATCAAAATGTATGGAACCCTGAGGTCATGAATAGCTACCCACAGTCCCTGGAAGCCTACCCTTCCGAATGGTTAACTGATATTACAAATCTGTCTGAAGACATTCAATGGAGAATTGATGCTGGAATTTCTTACAATGAGATAAGAGAGCCTAAACTCAAAAATCTTTTAAATAACCTAAAAAAGCTAAGTACATTTCAAAAGTTGGAAACGTCTGAAGTTTTATTTTCAGACACCGACTTTTTTAAAATGAAAGAAAAAAAGCGCCATGAAATAAAAAATATATCTGGTTTTTTATCTCAAAAAACTAACCTGGCAAAAAGTTGTATAGATGTAGGCGGTGGTATTGGCCACCTCTCTAGAACTTTGGCAAATAAGCACGAAATGAGCTCTTTAATCATTGAGTCAAATAAAGAGTTTTGTGAAATTGGGCAAAAGGTTAATAAAAAGCTCAATATTGGCAAGATCAATTACAAGTCAGAGCCATTCAATAAAAATTCAACCTATCACTGTGGTAGCAATACATTTGCCTTAGGTCTTCATGCGTGTGGAGACCTCTCCTCTGAAATTATTGAGTATTCCGTCAATAATTGCCTTCAAAATATTTTAAGCTTTGGATGTTGTTATTTTAAAACTAAACTTGAGAATCACTGCTTCTTAAGTAGTTATGGTTCTAAAGTGGATTTTAATTTAAGTAAATACTCCCTCACTCTAGCTTCTCGGGCTCATACGGGATTAACTAAGAAGGCTTTTATAAAAAAGAAGAGGGTTAAGTCCTACCGTTACGCTCTTCACCTGTTTTTATTCCATCATTTAAAACAAACAGAATTTAAAGAGGTGGGTGAGAGTAAATTCTCTTTGTATGAAAAAGATTTTTCTGATTATGCAGCAGAGAAACTTAACTACCTAGGAATTGAAAAAATAGAAAAGCAAACACTTGAGGATTTTTTTGAATCAAAACAAACGCGCAAACTAATTGAAGCAATGTTTTGCGCTAATATTATTCGCTGGCAATTTGGAAGGGCAATTGAAAAGTTAATTTTAATTGATAGAGCTCTTTACCTCAAGGAAAGCAATTACCAAATAGAACTGGGAGAGCTATTCGATGAAAATATCTCTCCCAGAAATGTTGGTATTTTTGCAAAAAAACTACCTTAGAAAAAGTAAATCAAGATAAGTCGGGAGGCTCCACATTCTAGAGGGCACCATGCCCTCCATAGCGTTACATTTTTCTCCAATTTTCTCCGCTAAAGGCACAAGAGTATTTGCAATCTCCTCTGCAATTTTTTGTTCATCATGATTGAATGAGCTTAAGTGGTTATGCAATATAAGTGTGCAACCACTAACTTCCTTCATTAACTCCGTTAACTTTGCGCAAATTTCTTTTTCTACATCAAAATTAACACCTGTATCATTGGATAAGTGCATTGTTTGAACAAGTTGGTTTTTATATTCAATTGCACTTGGCAAGACATGCTGATTTACAAGATGAATGAGACTATCAAACTCAATTTGACGACAAGTAATATACTTTTCTAAAAATGCATTATAACGCATCTGAATTTCATCAGGATTAAGAATCTTTAAATCTGACAAGAACTTAGTTTTAGAAGAGTCTTTCAATAAACCAAGGGCATCTGCTGAGGTCTTAAGGTTTGGCAAACCTCTTTTTGCAGCTTCTTGAACCCAATCATCTGAGTAATTATCGCCATTGAAAATAACTGGATAAGCTTTTTCAGTCCAATGCTTTGATAGTGACAGTAATGCTTCAGGAATTGATTGACCGGAGGATAAGTATCCTTCAATTAAAACAGAGGATTCTTTGAATACCTCTGCAACGGCACCATTTAAAATCGTCAAAGGCAAGCCTATCGCATGAGATGAACCTACCGCACGAAACTCAAACTTATTTCCAGTGAAAGCAAATGGAGAGGTTCTGTTTCTGTCAGTGTTATCTCTAGACAATCCAGCTAACTGTGTTGCGCCTAAGTCGATATCGATTCCAGAGGAGTCAGATAAGCTGACACCATTTTTAATATCTTCAAATATCTGCCCTAAAGCATCTCCAAGAAAAACAGAAATAATTGATGGGGGAGCCTCATTTGCACCTAGACGATGGTCATTTCCATGTGAAGCAATACTCATCCTCATCATATCCGCTCTTCGGTGAACTGCTTCTAATATAATCGAAACCACCGCGAGAAATTGAAAGTTTTGATGAGGCATCTCAGAGGGAGACAGTAGGTTTTCTCCGATATCTGTCGCCATTGACCAGTTTACATGCTTTCCACTGCCATTAATTCCAGGAAATGGCTTTTCATGTAACAGCGCCTTAAGATCATGCCTTTCTGCAACACGCTCTATAGTAGACATCATTATCTGGTTATGATCAGCAGCTCTGTTTGCATCTTCAAAAATAGGGGCGATTTCAAATTGGCCGGGAGCAACTTCGTTATGCTGAGTTTTAGCGGGAACACCTAGTCGGTGTAACTCGTAGTTCAACTCATCCATGAAGTTCTTAACTCGTTGAGGAATTGAGCCAAAATAATGATCATCAAGTTGTTGATTTTTTGATGTACCTTTACCTAGAAGGGTTTTACCAGTCATAACCAAATCAGGTCTTGAATAGTAGAAAGCACGATCGACGAGAAAGTATTCTTGCTCAGGCCCAACACAAACGGAAACATGGTTCACATCTTTTTTGCCAATTAGATGAAGAAATTTGGTTACCTCTTTTGAAAGCACATTATTAGCTCTAAGCAGAGGTGTTTTGATATCTAAAGCCTCTCCATGATAAGCGACAAAAGCTGTGGGTATGCAAAGAGTAGAACCGTTTAAACCTTCAATGATAAAAAAAGGAGATGATATATCCCAAGTTGTGTAACCTCTTGCCTCAAAGGTTGATCTAGAACCTCCATTTGGAAAACTAGATGCATCTGGCTCTCCTTGAGAAAGCTCCCCTGCCGAAAATTTCTCTACCGCTTTACCTCCTCTAAGGTCAATGAAACCGTCATGTTTTTCAGCAGTTGATCCTGTCAGTGGCTGAAACCAATGGCAAAAATGGGTACATCCATTTTTAATCGCCCAGTCATAAACAAGCTCTGCCATTTGCTCTGCTTGAACTGGAGAGATTGGTTTTTGTGAAATAATAAGCTCATCTAGCTCTTTTTTTAATTTCGCCGGGACATTCTTTTGAGTTCTATAATCAAAAGTGAGAGAGCCATAATAACTTGATGCCGCTCCACCTTCTTTTTGACCGGAGGGAATACTAATTTTTCGAGAGGGTCTGGAGAGAGCTCTGTCTCTGTTTGAAATAATCTCATTCATTAAAAACATCCTATGGAAAAGGGTTAAATCTTAGAAAATTTTATAATGAATATTTGAGTGATGAAAAGTATTGAATTTAATTATTTAGAAATTTTACTGTTTTTATTTCCAATTGATTGGGGCCATTGAATGCTCTTGCTTTAGAAAAACAAAATATCAATGTAGCAAAAATCATTAATAGAACCTTTGCCATCGTTGCTTGGGCTTCTTCGGGTAACATAAATCCTCCAACGGCACAAATATGACAAATTCATCGATTTTTGGCAAGCTTCCTCTATGGTTCATAAAATATTTACTCCCAGTTGGCTGCAACCCGAGAGTATTAAATTCGATTTTTTTTTATATGGGGATAACCTAAAAAACCCACAAGAACACACAAAAAATCAACTACTTAAGTTGTTAAATACGACAAAAGAAGAAGCCGGAGAGCTTCTAAACTACGACTATTTCGAAAACCTCCCCTCTCTCACGACTTCAATTTCTCATGGGCAGATAGCGGGAGCAGTAATTAGCGTAGATAAAAGCGAATCTCCTGGAGTTGGTGTAGACGTTGAACAATCACGCAGAGTTATAGACAACAAAACATCCAAGTTTTTCATCAACTCCAATGATATGTTGGATGGCAAGGATGACCTTATTTATACCTGGACGAAGAAGGAGGCTGCTTTCAAGGCAATTGCTCCATTATCAAAAAAAATTAAAATACTTAACCACTTATGGATAAGAGGGAATGAGTTTGGAGAAGTTGGCCTGGCTCGCCCTCAAGGTGAAGTAAACATTACATTAATCGAGGGTCAAATTGTTGCAACGGCTTATGTTCTTAAGACAACTCACCCTTAAGGTAACTTTCAACAGTATCTTTGTTCAGAACCTTTATTGCCTTGACCTTTTTGGGTAAAACTTTCGGTTTTAAATTTATAGAGAGCAATTTCCCAAGTCTTGATATTGTAAAGTTATACTCATGAGACTCACTGAGATTTTTTAAATGATCTGAAATATTGTCTTTATCTACTCTTAAATTATTTATCGCTAAGATTTCATCACCCGAATTAAGCCCATCATAAAATGCAGCAGAATCCAGCTCCACAGTTTTAATAAATACTCTGGAATCTCTTAACTCATGAACAAAACCAAAGCCAATCTCATTATTTAAATCCCAATCAATTCCTAAACCCATTTCTTTAAATAAAGAGGTGATAGGCAAATCAATAGTGGTTTCAATATACTCTTCAAAAGATTCTCGAGAAGATATACCTCCAAGCTCTTCTATAATTTGAAGAACGTCATCTTTTTTCATTCCTTCGTCTGGTGTTTTTTTATACCACTCCCAAAGCTTGGAAATAAACTCTTTGGTACTCGAGCCATTTTGAACTAGTAAAATATTTAAAAGGAAAAATGAAATCCCACCTTTTAGGTAATAACTAATCGAACTATTGATACTGTTTTCGTGAGGCTTGTACAATACATCCCAAGCGTTAAAACCGCTTGTTTCTAATGAATGAAACCTTCTACCAAGAATACTAAAATATCTATTTAGATTTTTAGTTTGCATTTCAAGATACTCATCGATTGTTGCCAAACCACATTGATAAACGAACAACTCATCCATAAACGAAGTTAACCCTTCTGCGAGCCAAAGCATTGATGAGTCAAACTGCTTTTTATAATCAAATGGCCCAAAACCTTTTGGCCTTATTCTCTTAACATTCCAAGTATGAAAATATTCATGGCTTACAAGACACAACCAGTTTAAGTAGTCTTTATCTTTTTTGAACCCTCTAGAGCAAAATTGAAGTGCAGTAGAGTTTTTATGTTCAAGTCCTCCGTAAAGACCTTGCACGAGGTGAGTCATAAAAACATATTTTTCATAAGGAATCTCTCCCATGTAATCAGATATATGCTCTACAATTTTTTGCATATCAGACTTAAGATTTCTATTGTGCGGTAAACACTCTCCGTAGAAAGCTATCTCGTGATCCTTTCCGTTGACCTTAAAACCATCGGTAAAATGGCAACCTATTTGGATCGGGCAATCAACAAAATCATCATAATTTGGAGAAGAGTACTCAAAAGAATCTCTTGTGGGGGAAACATCATTTAGACCAGTTGATATCTTACTCCATGTAGTTGGGAAACTAAGCTTTAAAGTTACTGGTTGGGCGAGAAGATGCTCGACACCCATGAAAACACTCGGTCCATGAATAAATGCAAACTCACCATCAACATACGATGTACGGACTGTAAGCTCATGACAGTAGACCTCATACTTAAAATGCACTCTCTCGCCAGCAGCCGCATTTCCGCCTGAAATTTTCCAAGTTCCCTTTTCAATTTGAGCAAACTCTACTGGTGCCCCTGTCAAATCTAAAGCGGCTGGTTTTCTGACAAAACGAGCATATTCTCTTAATAAATAACTTCCAGGACTCCACGAGGGCATGAAAACATTCGCTTGCCCCTTATCATCCAAATTAAAGGACAATTCAACGCTTACATAATGTTGGTGGGGATTCTCAATATTTAGGGTGTAACCTATAGACATAATGCACAAACCTCGTTAGTTGTTCCTAAGAACACTCCTATAAGTTACTGATATTTTCAAGGGTAAATTATAAAATGTTAAACACATCTAAGATTGATAAAAGCTCAGTACCTACACCAAAACCAAAAGTTACTGAATCTGCTTTTTCTCAAATAATCCTAATGAAAAAGCATGACTTCACCTTAGAGAATAAGGATCTTCGCATATCAATTAAGGGTAAAGAATGTGACGGTTTTACCTACGAGGCATTTTTTGACTTAAAAAACGATGAAGATCTCTTTTGTTTGATCAGTGATGGTTCGGACAAAGCTTACCTTCTATTTGACCCCTTCTCAGCTTTTTACTTACAAAAAGTAGAACTAGATTATATTCTTGACCCTGAAGAAAACATTGATGGCTTCACTATCAACAACCCCGATCAAGAATTACACAAAGGCAAATTTTGGGTCCAAAAAGGCGCAAGCAAACCACCAATGATAAAGGGTTAATCACAATTTTTATTACCTACCTTATAATTGCCCCTTGGGCACAAAGTGATCTCTTTTACCTCTCTCTTTAGATCAAAATTATAATTTATTTTCTGAGCCCCAAGCGTTAGCGTGGCCTTTAACGGCTTAAATTGTCCAAGCCCAAACTGAATGAACCTTGAGCTTTGTGATGGGAGTCCACCCTCCTGGTATTGTATTATTTTTTTTACTCTCCCCCCAGATGTAAGCACTTCAATTATTCCACCCTCACCATCTTTAAAACTTTCATGTCCATCAAAGAAAAGTCTTAGAGACCTGCCCTTTGGCTTGATACCATTTATAAGAACGCCACCCGACCTATCAATGTATGGAGCTCTAGTTGTCGATCGTCCAAAAAGCAAATCTATTTTTCCGTCGTTATTAAAATCGGAGTACACAACACCAGAGGGATTTATGATATCTAATCCGTTTAGTTTTTTATATTTCCCGTTGTCTGATAAAAAAATCTCCAATTTTGAATGTGGAGGATGCCCATTATTTTCAATGACAAAGTCCCAATAAATATCACCATTTAAATCTAGCGTTAAAATATTTTTTGAGTCATTGTTACCATAAATTTTGAAGTCATAAATTAATTTACCCTGGTGATCAAAAACCCCCGTGATATTAATATTTTTAAAATAGTCACGACTTAAACCTCCAATAACATATCTAGGCTTTTTCGTTTTATTAAACTCATAGAAACATGACGCAAAAATACCTTTCGGAGCATTACTGTCTGTAAAGAGCTCCTCTTTTTTAAAACCATTTTTTTTATCAAAATTTAGATATTGTAGAGAGTCGTTACTGGTTGAGGACAAAACAGCCTCTAATACTTCGTCATTATCGACGTCACATAAGCTTGCTCCATAATTTGCTTGCTCTCTGGATTGAGTATTAAGATTTTTTAGTTTTCTACCATCCATGTATTGATCAATTACTGGTGTCAAAACATTATCTATATTTTTAAGCCAGTGAAAATAAAACCCAATCGGTTTGCGAGACTTTTCACCGGTTGGCTCAAAGTGCAAAACAGATGTTAATGGTAGTTTTTGTTTTTCATTTACAGACCCTATCTTAAAAAAAGAGACCTCTTCACCATTGACCACGACTTCATAAATCAATCCACTAGATGGTGGCATGAAATCATTTTGAAAAAATGTAAAAAGCCCAACCGGAAACTTTTTATTTGATTGGGTTGGGTTAATTTTAATAAAAGATGCTCTGTGAACCGACGAATTATTTTTTAATTTTTTGAAAACTAATCTATCTCTTTTCAAGCTAAAAATATTTGGTTTCGAATATGAGTTTTCCAAGGTTATTAGCTCATCGATTTTATCACCATCTAAGTCAACCAAATAGTTTTTCTGATTAAGCTCTAAAGATGGGATACTTTTGAAAATAAATAAATCGTTATTTACTGAGATCTCATAAGCATTTCTCCGACTGGATTCATCGGGTACATTATTTTTTTGTTGATCATTTTTGAAAAATACCGAGGAACAAGAAATAACTAAAGTTAAGCTGACTATTTTTATCAAAAAAGAAGTCACCAATTTTCCTTTTTCAAGTTGGCAAAAAAAAGCCAAAATATCTAAACAAACCTTATTTAATAAAAGAACAATACACTAGGTATATTAGTCCAAGTCTTTGAAAACTTGATCCTCTACCCGCTGCTCTTTTAAAATAGTAATTGTATTATAAGAGGATAGAACAACGTTTTAAATGAAAAAAAATCTCAATAAACAAATTCAAGAATTATTTCAAAGAATAAAAAACATTATTCCTAAGAAGTCCTCGCCTGATCTACCTCCAGACCTGCCTAGTACGAACAAAAAAAATAACCTAGAAAATTATTTTTTAGGGATTTTTGATAAAAAAAATAGAGAAATTGTGGATCATTTTTTTATCGCCCTTTATGTAGTTATTGGGAGTTATTACTTTGGCAAAACTACGGCAAGAGTAATATTCCCCTTTTCAACCAATAGTCCCGCAAAAATAAAACCGATAAATTTAAAGGATGTTGAAAAGGTCAATATTAGTTCCATTGCAAGAAGTAACCCATTTGACCTAAAAAAGACTGCGACTGAAAAAAAGGTTGCCAAAAAAGAAGTTAAAAAGCCTATAAAAAAGGACTATCCAATTTGTGAAAATGCATCAAGAAAGTCCTCCCTATCACTGAAGCTGATCTCTCTAACAGTACTTAAAAATCCGAAGAAGTCTTTAGCAGAGGTAAAAGTAAAAAGTAAAAAAGAAACAGAGTACTTTCGGTATGGTGAAAAAATATCATCATTTGGAAAAATTGGACTCATGACTGATCGAAAGGTCTTTCTTCGAAACTTCTCTACTGGCCAATGCGAGTACATTACGATCCAAGAGAAAAGACGAACAAAAAAGCTTCCAGAGTTTAAAGTGCACTCAGAGGACAAGCGTGATAAATTTTTCTCAAAAAATGAGCGCATAAGAAATGAAGGAAATTCATTCAAGATTAAAGAGACTCTTAGAGAGGAGATGCTTGGTAACATAAGCAGTGTTATCACTCAGGCAAAGGCCATTCCTATTAGCAACGGCGATGGAACACTCTCCTTTAAAATCACCGAAATTGTTCCTGGAAGTATTTATAGTCAACTAAACATTCAAGAAAATGACATAATCACGGGAATCAATGGAAAGAAAGTTAACTCTATTAATGAGGTCACTTCACTTTTAGCAAAAATAAGAGACATTACGAACCTCTCTATTACTGTAGAACGTGATGGAGAGGAAACTACGCAAGACTACTCGTTTGAAAAATAAACCATAGGAATGGATTTATGGAAAAAAGAAAGATGTTGAAAAATTTTAAAATGGCAAACAATATTCTTGGTTGCTCATTACTGGTATTATCTCTCTCCCCGATTGAAGTATTGGCCCAATTTAATAAGTACAAATCAAAAACGGACTTATCAAAAAAAACAAGCACAGGTTCCAGACCAACTTCAATAAAAAAGCCTCTGTTAGAGCTTGAAGAAAATAGCAACCCAAATGACCAATTTGGCCGAAGCCAAAAAATGAATAAAAAAATAAAGGTCAACGATAATTATGTCACTCTAAACCCCGAGACAGCTTTTGGGCCGGAAATAATTGAAAAGTTTGAATTCAATGATGTTAGTCTTCAAGATTTAACAAAACATATGCAAAAGCTAACAGGCATTAATTTAATTATAGACAAAGAACTTAAGGGGAAAATAACAATTAGCGCCAGCACAGCTATCACGGTTGGTGACGCCTGGAGAGCTTACCTATCGGCACTAAATACTGGTGGATATAGTTTGATAAAGAAAGGAGCATTTTACTCTGTCGTTCAAACTAGAGACATTCGTTACACCACAACGAAAATTTATCAGGGCGACTTTATCCCTAACACCGAAAATTACATAATGAAAATCTTCCCGCTAGAGAATATCTCCGTTAAAGAGCTTACTAGAAGTTTTCGTCCATTTATGACCAGGTATGGGCGTATAATCGATGTGCCTCAAACAAACACCGTTATCATTCAAGATACGGGGACTAACGTTAATCGATTGGCCAGCTTAATTAAATTTATTGATGTACCAGGGCATGAGTTAAGCTTAGAGATAATTCCGGTTAAAAACTCCAGTGCTCAGGAAATTGCCAAGCTACTCCAGCAAATCCTTAAAGAGAAGGGAAAAAAAGGAAAAGCAAAGTCACCGGACAATGAAGGTGATGCAATCTCAAATATAATTGCCGAGCCTAGAACAAATTCTATTATTGCCATGGCAACGGCAAGTGGCGCGAAGCAATTAAAGGATTTAATTGCTAAGCTTGATATTGAAGGTTCATCAAAAGCGAGTGGACAGATTCATGTCTACTACCTTAATTATGGCGACTCTGAAACTTTATCAAAAACTCTCAACTCTCTTGTCAGTGGTAATACTTCATCAAAAAAAGGAAGTCGTTTCACAAAAAACAAAACTGACGACGATCAAGAACTGTTCACTTCAGAGGTTAAAATAACAGCAGACAAAGAAAACAATGCCATTGTCGTGACTGCCTCCTCTTCTGATTGGGTAACAGTCAAAAGCGTTATTGAAAAACTAGATATCCCCAGAGACCAAGTTTATGTTGAAGGGATGATTATGGAGACACAGGTTAATCGTGGCTCAGGTCTTGGCGTATCAATTGTAGGTGCCTACGGAGACGGAGCTGCTGAGAAAGTTGGATTTACAGGGGGCTCAGGTGGTCAGGACTTAATCAATCTTTTAACAAATAATATAACTAGTCTAGGTGGATTATTCATAGGTGGACAAGCTGGCAGTACAGTAGATCTTAATGTTGGAGGACAAACTGTTTCTGTCGGTAGTGTTAACGCTCTTATTACAGCAATCGCAAACAACTCAAACACCAATGTCTTGGCCACCCCCCAAATCCTTGCACTTGATAATACTGAGGCAAGCTTTGAAGTCGGCGAGTCTGTTCCTGTCACAGAGCAAACTATCGCAAATAACCAGACTCAAGTTTCAGTGAGACAACAAAAAGCAGGTTTAACCCTTAAGATTACTCCCCAAATTAATAAAGTGACTCGATTTGTAAAATTAAAAATTGATCAAAAAATTGAAGAGTTTCAAGCAAGAGCAAACGCTTCTGCAGCAGGCGGTCTTGCAACAACGAACAGAGCTGCTGTAACAACAGTTGTCGTAAGAGACAGAGACACAATTGCCATGGGTGGACTTATGAGAGATCAAGCGATTGAATCAGTTTCTAAAGTTCCATTGCTAGGCGATATACCCATATTTGGTTGGTTGTTTAAGAACACTACAAAGACAATGAGTAAGGTTAACCTTCTATTTTTTCTCACGCCGCAAATTATGGATGACTACCAAAAAGACACAGCAAATCTTGTCAAAGAAAAGCTAACAAAACGAGCAATGCACCTTAATATTAACAATGCCTCAGATGACCCTTATGCTAAAAATGTGAAAACTCTTTACGAGAAAGCAAAAAAACAGGAGAAAGGAGCACTTTACAGTAATGAAGCGGCCAATCGTTATAAATCCGAGGAAACAATCAGAAAGAACAATAACTCAATTGAACAAGACCTCAATAAAAATGAAGAAGATAAAGTGCAAGAGGAAACAGAGAACGATTTTGAAGAAAGTTTTGATGATGACTTTTCAAAAAATAAAAGCCCAAAATTAAAAAATCAAAAAGCTAATTATAATCCTCCCTCCTACGACAAGATAATTCAAAAAGTAAAACTTAAAAAATCAGCACAAAAGAAGTAATGTAGGTTTATTATGAAAATCAGTGAAAAAATGCTCGAAAAAATTGAAACCCATAGAGAGAAAATTGGGCAGCTTTTATTGAAATACACCTCACTGACAGAAAGCCAGCTAAGCGAAGCCCTGGATATTCAAAAAGAAACAGGACATCTTGTTGGTGAGATTCTTCTTCGTAAAAACTACATACACCCACACGACATAATTCGGGTTGTCTGCCACCAAATCGATATTCCATTTATTGAGACTATAAATATTGAAGAGATCGATCCAGAGCTAATCACGGATATTCCGATTAATTACTGTAAACATCATGAGCTTCTTCCCATGGCCAAGACTAACCACTCTGTAGAAATTGTCATGACCGACCCTTTTAACTTTGAAGTTCTTAATGACTTACAAACTCTTTTTAAAAAGCCGATTCATGTAAGCGTAGCATCTCCCCTTCGAATTGCTGACGCTATAAATAGGGTCTATGAAAAAGCAAATAAAAACATTGTCGACTCTCTTGAAGATGAATTTGATGAGTCTCTTGACCTTGATGGGCCATTAGATATTCTTGATGCTGGAGCAGATGAAGCGCCTGTTATAAGATTTGTTAATTCAATAATATTCAGGGCCGTAAAAGAAGGGGCTTCAGATATTCATATTGAGCCCTACGAAAAAGAAGTTTTTTATAGATTTCGAATTAATGGAATTATGACTGAAATTCTCAGGCAACCCCTAAAGACCCAGGCTGCTGTAAGTTCAAGAATCAAGGTTATGGCGAAGCTTGATATTGCCGAAAAAAGACTTCCTCAAGATGGAAGAATAAAAATCAAAATGGCCGGAAAAGATATAGACATCAGACTTTCTACTGTCCCCATTCAAAATGGAGAGAGAATCGTCATGAGGGTTCTTGAAAAGTCTGGTAAAGTTCTCCAACTTGAGCAACTTGGGTATGGTGGAAAAGTTTTAAAAGATCTTGATGAATTAAGTAAACGAAAGCACGGTATCCTTTATGTCTGTGGCCCAACTGGTTCTGGTAAAACAACTACTCTTTTTGCAGTCATTGATCGAATCAACTCACCAGATAAAATGATCATCACTGTTGAAGACCCTGTGGAATATGAAATCCCAGGGGTCTCCCAAATTCAGGCAAACTCAAAAATTGACCTCACCTTTGCTCGTGCCCTTAGGTCTATTGTTAGACAAGATCCAGATGTCATCATGGTTGGGGAAACAAGAGATGGTGAAACAGCCTCAATGGCGGTTGAGGCGTCTCTCACTGGCCACTTTGTATTGTCCACCATTCACACAAATGACGCTGCTTCTGCTCCAAATAGACTAATTGATATGGGCGTACAACCATTTCTAATTGCCTCCTCTTTAATTGGTGTATTAGCCCAAAGGCTAATGCAAACTCTCTGTCATGAATGTAAAGAGGAATACACTCCAACTATTGAGGAGATTGAAGCCTTAGATCTTAACGAAATTAAATCAGATACAAAAGTATTCAAACCAGCCGGATGTGCTAAATGTAACTACCGTGGATATGCAGGAAGAACTGCGATCAGTGAACTTCTCCTTATCACTGATGAGATTCGTCCTCTTATTTTAGAAAAAGCCGACGCAGGACAACTTAAAAAAGTTGGTGTCTCGCAAGGGATGATAACTTTGAGACAAGATGCAATTAATAAAGTTCTCTCCGGGGACTCTTCTATTGAAGAGCTGATGAGAGTAATTAACGATAATGAGGAAGAGCTTGAGAACTAACAAAGGTAATACATATGCCTATTTATAAATATCAAGGACTCTCCTCTGCCGGTAAAAATGTAAAAGCAACGATCAAAGCTGAAAGTATCAATCAGGCCAAGCAAAAAATTAAATCCTCAGGAGTTATGCTTACCAAAATCTCAGAATCAAAAGATGGTAAAGCCGGTGGTAACTTTAGTATTACGATTGGTAAATCAATATCTACTAATGACCTAACGATAGCAACGAGACAACTTTCGACTCTTGTAAAAGCAAAAATTCAAATTGTTGAAAGTCTTGAAGCATTAAGTGATCAATCAGATAACCCTAGACTAAAAGTAATTCTTGCAGAGGTTAAGCAAAAAGTTAATGAGGGTTCCTCGCTGTCTAAAGCACTTTCTGACTATCCGAAAGTCTTTGATAGCGTATATGTAAACATGGTTGATGCTGGTGAAAGCTCTGGTACTTTAGATGTTGTTTTGCAAAGACTTGCAGAGTTTCAAGAATCAAGGCTCAAGCTTGGAAATAAAGTGAAGAGCGCCATGATCTACCCCGTAATCATGATTGTTGTCGGAGCCTTGATGATGGGGGTTATATTTGCCTTTGTTATACCTAAAATCACCAAAATTTTTGTTAAAATGAAAAAAGAACTCCCAACGCAAACGAAGGTTGCCATATGGATTTCTGATGTTGTTCAAAATTATTGGTGGCTAATTATCTTAAGTGTCATTGGTGGATTCTACATTTTTAAGAAAGTTACAAGTAAGGGCAATGGACAAAAAAAATGGCACTCTATTATGCTAAAACTTCCTCTAACTGGCGAAATTATTACCATGATCAATGTGAGCCGTTTTTGCTCCACACTAGCGACTCTTCTCAATTCCGGTGTTCCTATTTTGGTGTCCCTTAAAATTGTTAGAAACCTTGTCAGTAATGTTCATATGGAAAAAGCCGTTGAAAATGCTCAGGTAAGCATCAGTGAGGGGGGAAGCCTCGCCTCTCCGCTTAGAGAGTCTGGTCTATTTCCAAGTATGGTGACACATATGATAAGCCTTGGCGAAAAGTCCGGAGAGCTAGAACCTATGCTTGAAATAATCAGCGATAATTATTCTGACCAAGTAGAAAATAAACTCAGTGGACTCTCCTCAACAATTGAACCAGTGATGATTGTTTTCATGGGCGTCTCAGTTGCTTTTATTGTCTGGGCAGTTCTCACTCCGTTAATGCAAGCTAATCGAATATGATAATATATTGGTTTTTTTAGTGAATTATTTTTGATAAATTAATACGAGTACATGCTAAGGAGAATAAGTGTTAACAAAAAATAAAAATAAAAATATTTCTATGATTCGTAACCCAAAAGGGTTCTCTCTTTTAGAAATATTGATTGCCCTTACGTTACTAATAGGAGCTGGTGTTTTCGTTGCAGGAAATGTTTTAGACTCACTTTATGAGGGTCAAGTTGACTCTGCAAAGATTCAAATGAACGCCTTCTCAGCAAGATTGAAAGAGTACAAACGTCACTGCTACCGATACCCTACTACTGAACAAGGACTTGAAGCTCTCATTGAAAAGCCAACTTCAGGCCCAGAATGTAAAAGGTATAACCCCAATGGATACATCGCAGACGGCACTTTACCTGATGACCCGTGGGGAACTCCATATTTCTACGAATCTGACGGAAGAAAATATAATATAATTTCCTATGGTGTTGACGGAATGGAAGGCGGAGAAGAGCAAGATAAAGACATCTATCTTTTTGAAAAAAAGGAATAGCACTTTCCTTAAGACAATTAGGCATCTTTGAAAAATAAAAGAAATAAAGGCTTTAGTTTAATCGAAATTTTGGTGGCCTTGGCACTGGCCGTCATGATCTTTACTATTATAGGAAGTTTTAATTTTACTTCAAAGCAAGAGTCTGAAGAGCTTATTGAAGATCTTATGACCTCCATAGAATCCGCAACAGATGAAGCGGCTTTAAGAAATACAAATGTTAGATTTTATTTTGAGCTCACAGACCCCGAAAATGACTTAGAGGACCCAGAGGAAATTGAGGACCAAGTTCAAACGATTTCATTTGAATATGCTTTGGATTCCGGAGAATTATTGGAAAAAAAGGAAAGGTTAAACAAGTCTGAACTAACCCAGACACAATTGGAAGAATTTATAAAGGAACAAAAAAGTCAAAAAAGTAATTATGGAAAAATTCGCTCACTAAAAGAGGGCAAAATAGACATTAAGTACCCTGTCCGAATATTAGGTATTGGCTACCCAAACGAAAATAAATTTATCACCACATTAACCAGCTCTATTTACTTTTATCCTGACGGTGATAAAGACCCAAGCATAATTTTTATAACTGAAGGTGAGCAAATTCATTACTTGGTGATCCCTCCTTTTGGGCTTAAAATTAAATATGACTCGGTTTATATTGAGTCTATAAACAGTGATTTAGAGTTTGAGGAATTAATTGAAAAAGCCAATGCTCAAGCAAAAGAAATTTTTGAAAAAATCAGGCTCGAAGCAAATTAGCCAGTCGGGCTTCACTCTGATTGAAGTTTTAATTGCGATGACTATTTTTGCTGTTTTTTCCTTTTCTGCCACTGTACTTTTGGGTGAAAATAAAAGTGACTCTCTACAAATGAGACAAGAGTCTGTTCTGGAGGACATCGCTACTGAGCTTATTAACCAAGCAATTGCTGCCCCTCCTGAGTTTTCAAAAGCACTTCTATTGTCACCGGCAAATGAGTATACAAAGTTTGAAGAAAACAAGGCGTATGAGTACCGCTACGAATGGCATGAATTTAAAATTCCAGACCTATCAAAAATTCAAGGACAAGACCCCAATGAGCAGTCCGATAATCAAAATGATCAAGTAAATAAAATTGTTTTTGATAATATAAAAGCAAACTTAGAACTACAGATATGGCAGCTAACCGTCATCGTTCGAGAGGTCGACTCAAAGTTCAGCTACGATTTAACAACCTGGGTTCTCGACAAGAAACATAAAGTGACATTCACTGGAGTTGGCGCACAATGAGAGTATCCAAAAATTATGGATTCACTCTAGTTGAGATCCTGATAGCCATTACAATCTTATCATTTTTAAGTTTAGGAATGTTGCAATTAATAGACAACACTATCGACACGACTGAGTATATAACAGAAGAGGACAAAGAGTTTATCTACATACAAACAAGTCTAAGAAGATTAGAAACGGATTTTGAAAAAATTTATTCCCCTTTGTTTTTCGACTTCCCAAAAATAACAAGTAAAAAGGAGCAAGAGAATTTCTCCTATCGTCCAGAGATGGAAAGCCCTTACAATAACCACGACAACTTTGATGGCGTCACCAACTCAGGTCTTCCAATTCCTGCAATATTTTTTGAAAAAAATAAAGAAATCATTTTCTTCACTAGAACGAATAAAAGGAAATATAAAAACTCTAAAGTCACAAGCTTTAATTGGGTCAGATATAGAGTTGAATCATCACTCAACAGGACTGGATTAGAACGACTAACTAGGCAAACAATAAACACGGACATTTACAACAATGAGCTTCCTTGGGATAAAACACCTGTCTATACGATAATCGACGGGATCAAAAAATTTGAAATTTTCCTTTGGGACCCTCAAAAACAAGAATGGAGTGACTCGGTCCCAGATCAAGGAAAATACTTAGGCTCCATGTTAAAAGTTAAATTGCTGTGGGTTGATCAAAAGGAAAACCAAAACACTGTTCAAAAGGTGTTTAGAATTTTTTATCCAGACTTCGATACTGTAAAGGACCAAGAGCTCAAAACAAAAGCAATGTACCCTTCACTTAATAAAACACCCAAAAGACAAGAGAGGCTTTAGTATGAAAAATGGGCCTTTAAATAATTCAAGCGGTGTCGCAATTGTAATGGTCATGGCCGCAGTAACAATTATCACCCTGCTACTAGGAAGCTTTACCTATTTTACATCTATTAACAAAATTAGAATTTATAGTAATCAAGATAAGCGACAAGCCAGACTAACTGCAGAGGCTGGTTTAAATATGGCAATGGCGCAACTAGAAATATTCAAGGAAGCTTTTAACCTCTATCAAAAAAATAAAAGCGTTCAATCAATGATTCCATTTAATCTTTTAGAATCAGCATTGACGCAGCCATTTGCCTATCCCATTCCTGTTAATGAGGACTCAATGAATTTAATTCAAAAAACTGCTCTTGAGGACTTCGAAAAAACAACAAAGCTAAAAGGTCAACTTCTAATGACCATTTCACCTATTACTGGTTTCATCAATCCAAATAGCTTAATGATTATCCGTGAGGACAACTCACAAAATGGGAACGCAAGTTTTAATGATCAAGATAAAAGTGATAAACAACTTCATGAATTGATGAGAGAAGAGCTTACACGAATACTAGATCTTGAAATTCGAACAAAAATTGAAAATGATGATATTTTTGCAGAGAAATTTAGCAATATTGATCCAGAAAAACTTACCAGTGAACTTCAATACTTTGTCTCAAACCCTGCTTTGTTTGACAGCGTTGATAAAGGTGAATTTGAAATTCTATACGAAAACTATCGGCCTAAGTTCGCGCCAATGATATCAAAAGAAGAAATGTATCTTCTCGCTGGTTGGCCTGAGGAGATTGTAGATCTAATTATAGATCGTATTTCCCCTCATAATGTTACATTAATTCCACTTAACAAGATTTCAAAACCACATCTAAGAGTTTTATTTCCTCAGCTGGCAGAAGAGCAAATTAATGATTTTTTTGTTCAACGTGATGGAGACCCAAAAGAAGAACTTCCTCCCACGCCAATTAAAAACCTTGATGACTTCAAACGTGTTATCAAAATGGTCAGCTCAATAAGTGAATCTGAAATTAATAAGAGACTAGATGAATTAAAAAAGTTAGGTCTCGAGTTATCTGTTGCCTCTAAAGTGTTTAAAATTGAAATCACCGGGACATTCGGACTCGTCAGTCAGACGATCAATGCCATTGTTGACCTGCCAGTGCTTCCTACAAGCCTTGAGAAAAAAGAAAATAGTCAACCAAAAGACCCGGAGTTGGCAAATGAAGCAGATCCTCCACCTTTACCTGAAGAATCTCAACCTTCAAATCAAAATAAAAAAGAAGAGAAACCAACAGAGCTTATGAGTCCAAGGATTGTTGAAATTTTTTATCGTTAAATATTTTTCTGGTTTAAAACCTGGTATTTGATATTATATTCATATGAAACTTATTTGCTACGATATCGGCTCCTACACGTTAAAGAAAGCCGAATACATTGAAGATAAAAATCATATACGAGAAATTTCATGGCAAGAGTTTCATGTAAAAGGTCCTTCTTTTGATCAACCAACTCAACCTGAAAGTTCTATTGATGAAGAAAGCGAAAATCAAGAGGAAATAGAGCAAGCGGATCAACATAGTTGGCTTGATGAAGTTGTCGATATTTTCCTAAAGGAAAAAAATCAGTGGTCAATGACAGATAAAGTGATACTCATTTTGCCTGAAGATTTTTCAACATCAAGATATTTAGAGTTACCAGTAAACTCAAAGAAAAAGGCAATGCAAATACTTCCTTTTCAATTAGAGGACTCTATTCCATTCTCAATGAGCCAAGTGCATTACCAAGCGTCTTATCACCCAAATAAAGCTTCAACAGAAGTCTTAGTAAATATCATTGGGCCAAATGACCTTGAGAGTCTCTATGAAAGGCTTGATCGACATCAAATTTACTTTGATTTAATAACAACTAATATTGGTATCCTTAGTGGTTTAAATTCAACAAAGAACATAAGTCAAAGAAACTTTGGAACTGACAACTTTGCGATTATTGATATTGGGCACCTGGGAACATCTTGTTTTTTCTTCAATGATGGACGACTTATCGCCAACCATAATTCAATTTCTTCTGGCGCTCTACTGACAGAAAACCTATCAGACTCTTATAATATTTCTTACCAAGAAGCTGAAGAATATAAGCACAATGAAGCATTCTTCTTAACTTCCTCAGAGCAAGAATCAGCTGATAAAGATGAAAAGGTTTTTGCTTTATTCATGGAAAGAACTTTCTCTAACTTAATTACGGATTTTTCAAGATGGCACCTTGGGTATCGAACGAAAACAAATGTAGCTGTAGATAAAGTATACTTTGTTGGAGGAAGTTCAAAAATTCAAAACCTTACACCATTTTTCCAAGAACATTTTGAGGTTCATTGCGAGATACTAGATTTACATAATTCGAAGATCAAACTTAAAAATCCTTCGCATATATCATCACTAGCTGCCTGTGTTATTTTTGAAAAACAAAGACCCTTAAATTTTCTAACGGGAAAATTCAAGGCGAGGAAATCTTCAATCATCCCTTTGAATTCAAGTTTTAAGCTTTTTAATAGAAACCTTTTTTTATCTTCAATAATTTGTTTTTTCGTACTTGTAGATTTACTACTCAATATTTACAGCTCATCTAAATTTGAGAAATCTTACAAAAATAAGCTCATTAAGAACAAAATTAATATTACTAAAAAGCAACGACCTACCTTTCAAAAAAAGCCAGAGCGTCTTGTGCCAGTGCTGGCAAAAAAAATAAAAAGTATCAACAATATAAAAGAGTCTATCAATTCTGTGAATAACCATAACGCGAGTAAATCTCTTAATGCAATTTTTAAGATAATTGGAAATAGTGAGTTTAACATCAATGACTTATCTTACGATAACGACCTTAAAGTTATACTAAATGGCAAATCAAGCTTCGATAGTATTATTCAAAAAATTGAGAGCCATTTTAATTTAATAGAGAAAAAAGAAATAAATAAAAACCAAATAGAATTGTTACTTGAAAGCAGATGAGGTTATTTAATGAGTAATAAAAACCAAAATCTCTTCACTAAAATTGATAACTTTACTAATAACTTATCTGAAAAGTTTAGTGAATCAATCATATCTGAAAGGTATGAGGAACTTGTCGTTGCACTAGATCAAAAACAAAAAAACAAAATTACTCTTTGTCTCTCCTATCTCTTTTCAATAACTCCATTTGCAATTCTCGTCATATTACTTTTTGTTAACTCTCATATTAGAAATAATAATGAGCTACTACAAAGTCTTGAGGGACAAATAGGACAGATCGAGAAACTTCAAGTTGAGTTAAAAAAAATTTCATCAAAATTAATAGGGCACAAAAGCTTTTCCTCTAAATCAAAAGCTAAATCATTTTTTAAAAACTCATTGAGAGAATATAATTTACCAGATACCTCAATAAATGTGACGAAATTGGAAGAAGGCTTTGTTGGCGATCTAAAAAAAATATACATAGAACTAAGCTTCAGTAAACTTGGTAGCCAGGAGCTAAATAAATTAATAAAAATTATAAAAAATAATGTAAAGGCTAGTATTACAAAGATAAATATAAGATCTGACAAAACCTCTAGACTGGCACTTGGTTTTATTCATCTGGAGTTTGTTGCCAAATGATTTTCTCTTTACTATCCAAAAAGAAAATTTTAATTCCACTAGGAATTTTTATTTTTATTGCTTCATTTTTATCTCACGTCCCATTAAACTCCTATGTGAATAATGAAATAAAAAAAGTTATTCCTAGAAAATGTGCCAACGATGTTCCTGAGTTTAAAATTTCCTTATTTCCCCTCCCAAGTCTCAGAGCAGCTAACCAATTTACACTTTCATCAAAATGCAGTGGTTTTAGTAACAATATAGTGCTTAAACACGTCGAGCTCTCTAATAGAGGATTTAGTTTTAGCCCAGTTGGTTTCAAATTTAATACAGATATAATATTCGATAAATTCAAACCCTTGGAAATCAGCTTGTCTATTGGGGCTGGTACATACAAGCTAATAATGGACAGAACAATTATTGACAGCAGTCTAATTAGCGAGTTGGTTAAGTTACCCTTAGATATTGAAGGAGAATTGGAAGTTAATCTTATTGCCTCTTTAGTAAAGAACGCTATCACAGAACTTGAGGCGGAGATAGGTTCAACAAATCTTAACCTCCCCTCTCAAATGATATCAGGCTTCAATATTCCAAATATTAACGCCTCTCCTTTGAAAATCATTGCAAAAATATCAAAGCCAAAAGACTTAGAAGTCAATGCCATACAAATTGGAGACAAAAAGAGTAACCTATACTTAATTGGAAAAGGAGACATCAAAAACTTCAGTGATTCAAGAAGTGCTTCTTTAAATATAATGTCTACACTGGCCCTTAAAAAAGAGTTAAAATCTCAGTTCTCCTTTATCAACCTTTTGCTAGGTAACCCTAATGATTTGGGTGAATACAAGTTTCAAGTATCCGGTAGGCTTTCATCTCCAAGAGTTAAATCCCTAAATTGATTTACACGATTTGCTGTTCGTGTAATAACTATTGTCATGAACGAATTAACCGCAAAAATCGAACAAGACTTAAAAGTTATTCTTAACAATCAATTTCCAGAGAACGGCACTAAAGACTCTATTTACAAAGAAGTTTATGAATACGCTTTGTTACCGGCAGGTAAACTTTTTAGATCACAACTTATTTGGTGTGTTTTTGGTGATTTATTGAACCACCAAATGAAAACAACACAAACAATTATCTCTCCATGTCATCAGCTTTTAAGTGCGGCAATCGAATGTCATCATGCTTATACTCTTGTACATGATGATATGCCATGTATGGACAATGATGAATTTAGAAGAGGAAAACTAGCAACTCATAAAAAATATGGAGAATGGAAAGCCTTACTAATTGGTGATGGACTACTAAATATGTCTTACCAGATTCTAAGTGAGATTAAACATCAGAATGCCCTTAATTTGATTAACCTCTTTTCTAGATCGTGCGGACATCAAGGCTTGATTTACGGGCAATTTCTTGATTTAAATATCAAATCCTCCCCAAGCACTTTCGAAAATATTAAAAATATTCATAAGCTTAAAACGGGAAAGTTATTCGAATGTGCAATGATGGGGAGCTATCTTCTCACTGATATTAATGATCAAAAACGAGAAGAACAACTTAAGGTGGTCTCAAAATCAATAGGAGAATTATTTCAATTTCTAGACGATTTGACCGAACTTCATGACATAAATATTAGTGGCCACGAAGGAGAAATTAACCCCTGGGTATCTTTTTATGACGAAACTTTTAATGAAACAATAAACCTTTTATCAGAAACTACACAAAATTTAGAAAACTTTCCCCAAACATCCGAAGCCATTAAAAAGTATTATCAAAAAATTAGATTATATCTTCTTGCAAATAAACCAGAGGTTTTAAGATTTATAGAGAAAAAAGATCTAGAGCCACTGATATTGGCCCTTGAGTGATCTTGATTTTTCAAAAATTGAATCTAAGGCAACCACTAACTCCTCAATCTTTTCATTTGATACTTGAGGCTTGAATTCTTCGATGGTTTTATCTGTAAATAAATCATCACTAACTGGAATCTCCGGAACCATTTTGATTAAGTCCTCTGGCTCGGAAAGGGGCTCGAAATTTATATTTTCAACTGTTTGATATTCTACAGTTTGTGCATCGATAACGGAAGAAATTTTGTCACTACTATCTACAAGATCGGAACTTAATTCCGCCATAGTATTTTGGCGAATTTCTTTAGTTGTGTCCATGTCTTTAAGTTCTTCAGTTTGTTCAACTTCCTCTTTAATTGAATCATCGAGACAAACTTTTTCAATATCAATTTTTGAAATTTCAAACTTTGCTTTTTCTAATGTGAGTTTTTTAGAAAACAATAAATCCTTGATAATCGATACTAGGATAATATCTTTTTTTTCAAAAAGCTTTTTACCTGAACTAGATATAATAGGACAAATTTCTACAAATTCAGTTTCCCAGAAACGTAATATATAAGGCTTAACTCCAACTATCTCGCAAACTTCAGAGGACTTAAATATAGATTTTTGTGGAATACTCTTTTCATCAATCATATGCAGGCCTTGATTAATTAAAAATTAAAAACTAAAAACTAAAAACTAATAATCAGATTCGTCCTCAGAGTTGGAAATAAAAGAACTTAATGCTCTTGAAGTCCCCTCCCTCGCAGGTATTGATTTATCTTCATTACCCTTTTCATCTAATCGGTGTCCGTAACGAACTGTTACGTCTTCTTTTAAAACTTGAGAAGGTTTGAAAGTGAGTACTCTCCTCGCAGATATTTCCATCGCATCACCAGTTTGTGGATTTCTTCCAATTCTAGTGGATTTATCTCTTATAGAAAAATTACCAAATCCAGAGATCTTAACTTTTTCCCCTCGAGATAGTGTGTCTTTAATCACTTTAAATACTAGATCAACTAAATCAGAAGCTTCTTTCTTTGAAAACCCAGCTTCTTTATAAACTCTTTCAACAATATCTGCTTTCGTAAGACTCATAACTTTTCCTCCATGAAAAATTGAATCCCTTTAATATCTATAGTTTAACTCCATTTTGGATTTTACGCTATGGATAAATATTTATTGTCTTTTTTTACTTTTCCGAGCTTTTTTATCAAGCTCTTTTCTAAGCTTTTTTGTTTCCTGTTCTCTTTTTTTAAGCCAATTATCCAAATGGTCAGAGACCTCATCCAACTCCTTAAGTAGGGCTTTTTTGATAAGCGCTTTGGACTTAGCAATTTTTTTATATTTCTTGAGTCGCTCAGACTCTTCTGCAACTAGTAACTTTCTTTTTTGAACTTCCTCTTTTGTCATCCTGTATATCGGCATGTCAGCAAGATAGTCTACGAAGTGGTATTTTTGTTTTTGAAGATAGCTCACAAACTCTCTTCTATTCTTCTTCTTAGTCGCAACTTCATATTCTTTCTTCTTTATAAATTTTATTACCTCATTATTAAGCTTGATTTTATCCTCAAGGTCTAATGCTAAAAGCTCGTATCTTCTTTGAACAACCTTAAGTCTTTCTTGCCCAAAAATTTCAATAATCTCTTCAGGGCCTTTGAATATTCGAACGCCATTTTCGGAGATTAATGTGTAATTTGGAGTTAAGTTAGAGACAGTTAACATCTTCGCCTGAACTTCACCTAAGCTTGGTTGCTGACCTCTTTTGAAAATAAGTTCAATATTCACTTCGTTGTTCACACTAGAGTCTATGAAATCTTTAAGGAAACCACTATCCATATGCTTTCCGAGATATTTATAAACTTTTACTGCATCATAACCACGAGGCAGTTCAGTAATAAAAATTTTTCCCTTAACCTCTTCAATTCTCATCGGAAATGTCAGTCTACCGGTTTTCTCTTCAAGTATTTTCTCTGTGTAGTTATGTACGAAAGGTCTAAGCTTCCTTGCCTTTCCTGTCTCTAAAAATGTTTTTATTGAACGAATTAAATCACGATGATGAAAGCTTGGAATCACACTACTAAAGCCAGTGCCAATCCCCTCTGCTCCGTTAAGAAGCATTAAGGGAAGTTTTGGAAGAAAACACGCTGGCTCCATTACTTTTTCATCATAATTTGGAATCATCTCTACTTGATTTAAATCATCAAAAAGGAGATACTTTGCAACCTCTCCAATTTTACATTCTATGTACCTGCCAGCAGCAGGTGCCGTTTCCATCCGTTCTCCGAAATAGCCTTTTTTATCAATCAAAGGATAATTATTTGAAAAGGTATAATCTTGCGCCAAATTTACAATAGCCGACTCTATTGAGGCAGGGCCGTGCGGGTGCAAAGTTAAAACCAACCCTGTCGCAGCAGATACTTTTATGAGTCCTTTTGATTGATTCTTCCAAAGAGTAAAAAGAATTCTTCTTTGCCCTGGCTTCAGTCCATCCTGAAGATAAGGGATCGCGCGGTCCATCAATGTATATATTTGATAATTTCTGTACTCTTCTTTAACAATTTTAGCTAAGGGTATTGCCTCAAGCTCATGTAAAAATTGTTCTGTGTCAGTCATTTTATATCCCTTATACTACTTATTTTTTTGGACTTACTTTTTTCTTCGCCGTTTTTTTAGCTTTAGACTTAGTAACTTTTTTAGCTACCTTTTTTGCTACCTTCTTAGTTGTTTTCTTTGTTGCTTTTTTTGACGATTTTTTTGTCGCTTTCTTTGCAGATTTACCTTCTGATTTAGGTGCACTCTTTTTAGAAGTGCGAGTTTTCACGACCGTGCTTGATTTTTCATCAAGTAAAAGCTCTTTTCTTAAACTTGTGTCTTTTCCAAAGCAAATATTAAGCATTTCTTTTGCGTGATTTATATCGTCAGGAATTATCTTTGTGTAGGTTTCACGCCCCATAATATACTTCCACGCCTGTGGAGACATCTCCCCTAACCCTTTGTTTCGATGAATTTCCTTAATTTTAGTAGAGTTTTTACTTTTAAATGCCTCAAGCTCTCTATCACTTTCTACATAAAAAGTTTCATCTTTAGTAACGACTTCAAAAAGAGGTGCCTTCGCAAGGCAGATCATTTCCTCTTCAAACATTTCAGGCCAAAAGGTATAGAAAAAATTAGTTAAAAGTGTATTTATGTGGCCACCATCAACATCTGAGTCGGCCAAAAAAACAACTTTTGAGTAGCGAAGACTTGACTCCTCAATAGGTTGCCCGATAACGAGGCCTATGCTTGCCATAATATCTGAGAACTCTTGGTTATTTAGAATATCCTTGATACTTGCCTGAGCAACGTTCATTGGCTTACCTTTCAAAGCAATGCCACCTTGAGTAAGCTTATCCCTTGCAGAGCGAAGTCCACCAATCGCTGAGTCCCCCTCACAAATAAACAATGTGCAACGGTCCCTGTTTTTTCTCTCGTTAGCGTCGAGAAGTTTTTCCACTCGCTGTTTTTTTTGTTTTTTTCCTTTTTTTGCCGCGTCTTTGAGCATTTGATACTTTAGTCTTGATTTAGCTCGATCAATTATCAAATCAAGGTACTCTTTATTCTTTCGAAGAAATTTGGGCATTTGATTACTCATGAGTTCTTCGATTGCTTTTTCAAGGTTATTGTCTCTTACTAGCTTTCTTTTTGTTTGAGACTCAAACCTTGGATTAGGCATTGTGATACCAACGATAAACGTTAAACCCATTAATACATCATTATCATTTATCGATACTTTTTCTTTTTTCGCCGCTCGCTCTAGCTTTTCTTTAATGATATTAATAAATATCCTTCGAACTCGGTCGTGATGGAAGCCCCCATCAAAAGTCGGTGTGGAATTAACGAATGAAATAAATCGCTCTCTTTCCTCACTTGCCCCATGAACAGTGAGGCTAACACTTACATCAATTTTACCTTTAACTTTTTTCTTTTTAGAATTTACGCTCTCATAGACGAAAGCACTTTGACCGATATCAAAAGCATGGCCTTCATCAATTCTCTCGGCCAACTCAAAAAGACCCTTTTTATAAAGATATTTTTCATCGTTAAAATAAAAAGTTAGGCCGGGATTATTATAAGCAAGATCGATAATTCTTTTTCGAAGAAGCTCTTCATCCACAATGTTGTTTTTATATACTTCTTTACTTAATTTAAATTCAACTCTAACACCACTATGGCTCTTGAACTTTTTAGCTGCTGACTTTGTCGTTTTTAAAGCACCATCTTTAAATGTCCAGGTTTGCTCTTTCTTTGAGTTATAGTGACGAATTCTCACTTTAAATAAATCACTTGTTAAGCATGTCGCTGCAGCACCAAGCCCATTTTGACCTAATGTTCGATGTAGAAAACCTTTTTCATCAACTTCTTCATCTCGAAATTTACTTCCCGTTCTAAACTCTGAATAAACTTCCTTTGCTTTATTGACGGGAAAACCAATTCCATTATCTTCAATAATGATCGTCTCTTTATCGTCACTGAGTGTGGTTCGAACTTCTGTAACATGACCTCGATAAAATTCATCAATACAATTATCTAGGATCTCCTCAATTGCCTTAGATTTTGCCTGGTGAAATTGAACTGTTTTAAAGTCTAAGTGATGATCTCCATAAAGATATGTATCAAGTTCCTCAATATCATTGCTTCCAAAAACGAGCGTTATACGATTTCGACAATGCCACCGCTGGTCTTTTTTTTCGATAACCGCTTCTTTTGCTTTTCCCTTTCTTTTAACTTTTTGTAATTCCATCAATTTTTTTCCTAAAAAAACTTAAGGTATAATTTCTCAGAGTAATTAGGTACCAGATTCAAGGAAAGGCACAGTGCTCCAAAGATTAATTGTTATTTCAATTTTACTTCAGAGTGCTCCTTGGTGCCATGGCTTTATCAAACAAACTGAAATAAAAAAAGAAATTTTAAAAAAGATGCTTGCTAATAAG
>MDTG01017435.1_pt1 | contig 42959 bp, 47 predicted proteins | sample 811421 | NCBI WGS metagenome assembly MDTG01 (sample SAMN05326645, study PRJNA326480) | marine metagenome | isolation source: seawater | place: Pacific Ocean: South East | collected 2011 | reverse complement strand
CTTCCATATCTTAAGACAAAGTACCATCGGCGCTGAAGGACTTAACTTCCGAGTTCGGAATGGGATCGGGTGTAGCCCCTTCGCAATAATTACCAGGCACAAACTTATATTATTTTTCAAATAATAAGTAAATAGGCTAAAAACAGCCTATTATTTGATTAATTTAAAAATTTTCAAAAATATTTAATTTTAAGAGGTTGTAATTCACTCGAACATTATACTTCTTAAAATTTATCTTTAATTTTTTGAGATATTAAAGGAGCAAAAAATTCAGCTTTGTGCTCAGTTACACGATAATTAAATTTTTCAGGTTTTATAAACATCTTATTAGTATCATCAAATCTTCCTTTTTTAATAGTATCCATCCAAATTATAAAATCAGCATTGAAGCACTCTCTTGTTATAGGTGTTGGGCAAATAAAATCCGCAATAACATTTTTACCGTCTTTTAAAGCTTTATCTGCTAAATCTTTCATTCTATTAGCTTGCCTTGCTCTCCCCTCATCACTAAAATCCCAATCATTATTCATCCTTCTTATTTCATCAGCATTTAACATATGAGAGTCTATAATTTTATTTAAAGCAATAGCTAGAGTAGTTTTCCCCGAACCAGGAAGCCCCATTACTAATATTTTTTGTTTCATAAATATATTTAATTATAATATCTATCAATTATAATCAACTATTCAATAATATAAAAAAATTAACCAATAAATTATCTAATGGTGGGACTTGTTGGAGTCGAACCAACCACCTCTTGCATGTCAAGCAAGCACTCTAACCGATGAGCTAAAGTCCCTTGAACTTAATATAAAAAAATATATTTCTTAATTTTATAAATGAGAACTCTAAAATTAAGATAAATGATATTAATGGATTTTTTGAAATTGTTTTTAACAATTTATTAAAATTATTTTTAAAATTTTTAAAGCTTAATAAATTTGAACATTGAACTTTTAAGTCATATCTATATAAAATTTTTCTAATAGAATATTTATTTTTGAGAAAATTGTTTTTTGAAAAGTGATATTTTAAAACTGAAATGAAAGCTTTTCTATGTTTTGTAAAATTTGATGATGCACTATAGCTGTGAAAAAAATGAGATCCTAAAGGTTCATTAATAAATTTTTTTTTACATCTTAATTGTGCTATTTTTAAAAAAAAATCATAATCTTCACAGGTTATAAAGCTTTTTTTTTCACTAAAAAATAAATTATTTTTTTTTAAAAAACTTTTTTTAATGGCAGTGCCTGAAGTTGAAAAACGATTACCTTTGAGTATCATTTTTAAATAAAAATTTTTATCATCTGGTCCGTAAACCCATAATTTTTTATTTTTACCTTTAAATATCCATTCTGCATTACAAATTACATCCAATAAAAAATTTTTTTGAATTGTAAATAATCTTTGAAGTTTATGTGGCGCCCAAGTATCATCTGAGTCTAAAAAACAAATCCATTTGCCTTTAGATTTTTTAATCCCTAAATTTCTCGATTTTGCAATAATACCATGGTTTTTAAATTTGATATATTTAATTTTATTATTAAATTTTTTTACTATTTTTGATGTATTGTCTTTAGAATAGTTGTCTATAATTATTATTTCATAATTTTTAAATTTTTGCTGAGTAATTGACTGCAGGCATCTATTAAGCAAGTTCGCTTGATTATAAGTCGGTATAACTATTGAAAACATACTCATCTTTTTTTATTTCTTATCAAATAGACTTTTAGATCATTTAATTCTTGATAAAAAAACTTATCAATTTTATTTTTAATTTTATTTTGATTTAAACTTAAATAAAATTTTCTATAAGGAATATTTTTTAATTTATTTGTAAGAGATTTTGTTTTCATTCTTTCTTTATTAAATAGCTTAAATAAAATTTGGATTACATCTGAAATTCTTAAATTAAAATTACTTGTATAATTTGAAATGTAATTATTGTTTTTAAATTTAATTATTTTCTTTTTTTTTAATAAGCCTAAAATATAATGATTAAAACTTTCTATACTTGAATATGCTCTATACTCATCAAATTTTGCACGAATAATAATTTTTTTATTAAATGCGAGTTTTCTACATAGTTCATTAATCAGTAATTTCCAGCAATTTTTATTTTCATAAATAGGATAACCAAATAGATTGCATGGTCTTATAATGATTAATTTAGTCTTTTTTTTATAATCTAAAAGATTTCTTTCACTATTAATTTTACTTTTGTTGTAATTATTTGATTGTTTAATTTTAGAATTTTCATTAATTTTTTTTAAACTTAGGTCATACACATGATAAGTTGATAAAAAAATAAAATATTTAACACCTTGATTATTTGCTATTGAAAAAATTTTTTTTGGAAGGATTGAATTTACTAAATATGCTTTTTTGTAATTATTTGCATTGTTTATGTCTACTCCTAAACAATTGATTATTACGTCTTGTCCTCTACATGCTTTGATTATTTGCTGGTCTGATCTCCAGTCAATTTTTTTAAAACCTTTTTTTTTTTTTCTAGATAATTTTGTTATATTAAATCCTTTTCTGCTAAGAAAAGATGATAACCGCCCACCCACTAGACCGTTTGCACCTGCAATTAATATATTCACTTAATTAATCACCATTTGTAAGGGATGTTATTGTCAAAAGGAGATTTTCTTATAATTTCATTATCACTATAAGGAACAGTAGAGCAATTGGCTAAAATTGCATTTGTCTTATCGATATTTACAAATCCATTCCAAATTAACGGGGGCACTGTCACAAGAAAATAATTTTTTGTTGAGAGTATAATTTCTTGTTTTTGATTTTTTGTTGAGCTTCTATCTCTGTCATCAAATAAAACAAGTTTTATTGTTCCTTCAATGCAAGCATAATTTAGAAATGTCTCTTTATGTAGATGCCAAGCTTTAATCTTATTGGGAAAAGCTACTGAAAAGTATATTTCCCCAAAAGACTTAAAAATTGCAGAGTCCTTTCTCATCATGTGTAGAACGCTACCTCGATCATCGTCAATTTTTTTTAATGGTGTAATTTTAACTCCCTCAATCATACAATTTCAAATATTCTTCAATTTGATAATTTGTTATTTTTTTTATATCCGATTTCATTAAATAACCTTTATACCATTGTGCGGTTTTCTTTATTGATTTCTTCATATTCCAAAAATTTTTCCATTTTAATTTCGTTAAAGATTTATTAGAATTAAGTTTTAATAAGTTTGCCTCTTTAAATCTTCCTTTTTTTATTAAGATTTTTTTTTCAAAGCATAAATCATCAAACAAAAGATCTACAATTTTTTTTACACTCATTGTTTCGTTAGATAATGGTCCAAAATTCCATGATCCTGAAAATTTTTTAGGTTTTTTATATAACTTCATTGATAAAATTAAATAACCTAATACAGGTTCTAGTACATGCTGCCATGGCCTCGTTGAGTTTGGATTTCTTATTATCAATTTTTTTTTCTTACGAATACTTTTGATGCAATCTGGTATTATTCTATCTTTAGACCAATCACCGCCTCCTATTACATTTCCTGCTCTTGTCGTTGTAATTCCTAAAGTTTTTTTTTTGTTATAAAAAGATTTATAATAAGCATTAAAAATAATTTCTGCAGCAGCTTTTGAGGCGCTATACGGATCATCTCCTCCCAAAATATCACTTTCTTTATAGCCTCTCTTTATTTCAATATTTTTGTAACATTTATCTGAAGTAATAATTACTAGAGATTTTACATTTGAAATTTTTCTTGTAATATCTAAAATATTAAGTGAGCCGATTGTGTTTGACTGAAATGTTTTGTAAGGATCTAAATAAGATTCTGAAACAAGAGGTTGAGCTGCTAAGTGAAAAATTATATCAGGCTTAAATTTTTTCATAGTGTTCTCTAATTTTTTATAATCTAAAATATTTCCATAGACATTTTTTACTTTTTGCGAATAACATAATTCTTTATATTGATTTTTTTTTTCATCAATTTTTGAAAACCCGCATACCTTTGCTCCTAATTTAATTAATACACTAGTCAGCCAACTTCCCTTAAAACCAGTATGTCCAGTAACAAATACTCTTTTCCCTCTAAAAAATTTATTTAATTTAACCATGGTGCATTTTTTAATTTAATTAATTTCTTTAAAAATTCTTTGTCTCTTGGTGTGTCCATGCATTGCCAGAAGCCTTTATGTTTAAAAGCTTTTAATTGTCTCTTTTTTACTAAACTCTCAAGTGAATTTCTTTCAAGCATTTCATTAGAATCTTTTTTTAAAAATTTAAAAAATTTTTTATTAAAAACAAAAAAACCTCCATTTATCCATCCCGATTTAATTTGAGGTTTTTCTTTAAAGTTCTTAACATTATTTCCAGCTAAGTTTACCTCACCAAACCGAGCTGGAGGTCTTACTACTGTCATTGTTCCAATTTTTTTATGGTTTTTGTGAAAAGCAAGTAATTTACTAAGATCTTGATTAGACAATCCATCTCCATAAGTAAGCATAAAATTTTCTTCATTAGATAAATATTTTTTTAATTTTAAAAGTCTAGTTCCAGTCAAAGTATTTTTACCAGTTTTCACCAGTCTAATATTTAATTTAGTTTTTCTTTTTCTAAAAAATCTTTCGATGTACTCACCTTTATAACCTAATGCTAAGATAAAATCTTTAAAACCATATCGTTCATATAATTTCAGTATATGAACAAGTATTGGGTCTTTACCAATTTTCACCATTGGTTTTGGAACAGTCTTTGTATCAGCTCCCAATCTTGTTCCTTTGCCTCCACATAATATTACGATTTTCATACTAATATTTACTAAGTTTTAATCATATTTTTTTTTAATTCTTTTTTTGGAAGATAGGGATAAGTATTTTCAATAGAGTCTCCGAAAGTTACTTTGGGTATAATTTTTTGGTTAGGACTAATTTTCACTTCTAAAAATCCCGCTCCTCTTTGATTTAAAAATTTTTTTAAATTACTGTCTATATTTTTATTATTTAGAATTGAAAAATATTTAATTTTATAAGTTTTTGATAATTTTTTAAAATTTGGGTTTGAAATTCCTTTCCAAGAAAGATCTCTTTTTGTTTTAAGGTAAAGTTCTTTAAATTGTTTAATTATTCCATATCCACTATTATTCATTAAAACTATCTCGATTGGTAATTTATAATAATTAATTGTTTGGAGTTCTTGTAAATTTATTTGTAAACTCCCGTCTCCATCTAAACAAATTATTCTTTTTTTTTTTTCCTTTAGCGATACATGCGCCTATAGATCCGGGTAAAGCATAACCCATTGGTGAATTACCAAATGCTGAAAACATACGCTGATTTCTTTTAAGTTTTAAAGCTTGCATAGCCCATGTTAAATGAGCACCAGTTGCAGAGACAATAATATCATTGTTTTTTAAATGCTTTGATAATTTATTGAGAAAAACGTACGGATTTACATAGTAATTTTGTGAGTAATACTTTTTATCAATTATTGGATATTTGGTATTCCAATTTTTACATATTTTTTTCCATTGGTTCCACTTGTTTGCATTTTTAATTTTTAATTTTTGATTAAAAATTGGTAAAAAAGAGTTTAAATTCATGTTGATAGCAATATTGATATTAATACCTCTTTTTTTACTCAATTCATTTTTATCAATATCAACTACTATTATTTTTGATTTTTTTGCAAAGGTATTTGGTTTTCCTCCGGTTAGTCTAGTTTCTAACCTTGTGCCTAAGCAAATTAATAAATCACTATTTTGAATGGTAAAGTTTGCTGGCCTTGTTCCATAAACTCCGGCTGTTCCTATAAAATTTTCATTATAGTGATCAACGCTATCAACTCCACTCCAAGTCGTAACTAAAGGAATTTTTAATTTTCTTATAATTTTTTCAAGCACATTTACACTATTAGAAATTCTTACTCCACCGCCAATTAATAAAACTGGCCTTGATGATCTGTTAATTAAATTAATAATTTTATCTATTTTTTGGCTCTCGGTCTTTTTAACTTTAAACTTGATGGATGTTTTAATTTTCTTTTTTTTATCCTTTAATCTTATTTTCTTTTTTTGAATATCCATAGGAATGTCAATTAAAACTGGTCCTGGTCTACCTGAAATTGCAATTTGATAAGCTTTTTCTAATTCTTTACCTATTTCTCTATCGCTCTTAATTTTTACTGCATACTTCGTAATGGGTTTAACCATAGAAACTACATCTGTTTCTTGAAAACCTATCTGTCGGACACCGTTAGTTCCTTTTTGTGCACCAATTGACTCATAAGTATTTACGTTTCCAGTAATATGCATCACAGGAATTGAGTCGAACCAGGAACAAGCAATGCCGGTTACTAAATTTTGACCGCCTGGACCAGAAGAACTCAAGGTAGCTGAAAAGTTTGGACCAACTCTAGAATAAGCATCAGCCATCATAGCTGAAGATTGTTCATGACCAACACAAGTAAATTTTATTTTGTTTTGTCTTGAAAATGCATCTACAATAAAAGATGCTGCTCCTCCAGTGAGTAAAAAAACATCTTTTACTTTTTTTTCGTATAAAAATTTCAATATATAATCAGATACAAGCATCAAATCTTATTTTTTTTAAAGTAGTTAATTGTATTAATAAAACCTAATCTAGCATTAATTTTAGGTTGCCAACCAATTTTTTTTATTTTTTTTATAGATGGTTCGGGGTAAAAAAAATCATTTCTTTTAAATTTATTATCTTTATTTAAGGTAATTTTAATATTGTAATAATTTCTTTGATCTTTTTTTATTATCTCTGCAATTTTCATTATTGAATGAGTTTCCTTTGGGTTTGCCAAATTGTAAGATTCTCCATTTTGACCAAAAAACATTACAGTTAAAATTCCTGATATTACGTCAGATATATAACAGAATGCTCTTTTTACTTTTGGATTTCCTTTTATTCGTAAATTTCTTTTCATAATTACATCTTTAACTAAATCAGAGTGTATCCTTCCATCTCCAAGTTTCATAAATGGTCCGTATGAATGAAATAATCTCACAGAATTAGTATTAATGCTATATTCCTTTCCCCAAGAGTATAAATAATTTTCACCAAATTTTTTTGATAAAGCTAAATTAGAATTAATATTTGTACAATCTATGTAACCATAATCATCTTCGCTAAAAGTTTTTTTTTTAAATTTAAATTTTAAAAAATCTCCATACACCTCTGATGAGCTTAAAAAGATAAATTTTTTAAAGTTTTTATTAACTAAGTTTTTAAGTGTATTAATTAATCCTATGCTATTAGGTAAAATTACACTTATAGGATTCAAAATATATTTTTTAGGAGCAGTAACTGAAGCACCATGAAGACAGTAATCTGGAGAGTATTTCAACTTAAATTCTTTATTAATATCAACATTTAGGAGCTTAATTTTTTTTTCTCTAATAAGGGGTCTTAAAATATTCTTTCTAGTTTTACTATTTTTCCGTGCTATGCCACAAAAATTTATTTTATACCCGTAATTTTCCATTACCTTATTTAATATTCTGATAAATGCCGATGGAATAAAGCCATTGCAGCCTGTGACTAATATTTTTTTTCTATCTAATTTTTTAAAAGGTAAATTAGACTGACAAACTTGGTCTGCTAATTCTCTTTCAAAATCTATATACATAATCTTATTTAATTTTTCTTAAAATATAGTAAAAAAATGATAAGTAGAAGTTAATAAAAAATATATTTTTTAAAAAAATTTTAAAAAAATTAAGATAATCTAACTTTAATTTTTTCTTATTTAACAGCAAATAAAAAAAATCAGGCAAAAAAGTATCTAAAAGCTCATTTTTTAATCTTAGATATGTAAAAAAATTAATACCATTCAATCTAAAATAGTCCAATAATTCAATCAATCTAATGCTTTTAACTAACGGCCATTTTGTTTCCCAACCTCTATTGCCAAACAAATTAACACTCATAGGTTTGCTAACAAAAAATGCATTTTTATTTTTGAAGGCATTTGCAAAAATAACTGTATGTGGAAAAGTATTATGTAAATGTGAAAAAATTCTCATATCTTTTAAAGCACTTTTAGATAAAATATTGCTATATTTTCTCCATAAGCTAACTCTAAATAAAGACAAAAACTGTCCTCCAAGTAAATCAAAGGAGACCTTTGTGTTTATGAGTTCCAAAAACTTAATTTTATTTTTACCCCTGTAATCAGAAAATTTTTTTAAATTTTTTGGAATATTGTGAGTATTAAATATTTGTTTTTTTTTTAAAATATTTTTGGAGTTCATACAAAAAGAATTAACATAGAAAAAATCAACTTTGCTATTTTTATTGATAATTTCTTTAATTGTTTTTAAGCTCATGGGCATAATCATATCGTCATCACCAATGATCCATGCGAATTCAGAGCTGGACATAGAAACACTTTTTAATATATTTCTAGCAGATCCAATATTTTTTCCGTTATTTACATATTTTATCGGTAATTTAGATTTAAATTTTTTTATTACCAATTTATTTACTTTAATATCACTATTGTCCACGATACAAACTTCAAATTTAGTTTTCGAATTCTTTTTTGCAAGGTAAATTGAGTTTAAGCAGTTTTTTAGCAAAAAAGGTCTATTAAAAGTTGGAATACAAATGGACAACAATTTCATTTTATTCTATTTAAATATTGCTTCCGTTAGCGGTATGGATCTTAAAATTTGGTGCTTCTTTACACAATTTTTCTACTTTATTTTTATCTTTAATAAAAATTACGTTATTGCTATTTACTACATCTAAATTTTCAACAAATATTCTGGTTTTGGGATTATATTTGATTGGATATAATTGATTGTCTTGCAAAACTTTTAAAAGTTGATTTTTTGAATTACCATATCTTTCAGCCCAAAAAAATTCTACGATCACCCCTATTAATTTATCAGAAGAAAGTATTTTTTTTGCACCCTCTAAGACTTGATATTCAAATCCTTCAACATCAATTTTTAAAAAAAAATTTTCTTTTATATTTATATCATCATCAAGTTTTGTAATTTTTACTTTTGAAATTGATTTATCTTTAGTATTTTTGTCTAACACCAAAAAATTTGCTTCATCTTTGTTATTTGTTATAAACACATCTCCATTATAATTACCAATTGCGTTTGACCTAATCTCAACTTTGTTTTCAATTGAGTTTAATTGAATTTGTTTTTTGAGTCTTTCACGAGAGTCTTCAACGGGTTCGTAGGCAATAGTATTGGCTCCTATCACTTTCGATGCTAAAATAGTAAATGCACCTGCATTAGAGCCTATATCAATAAATAAAATATTTTTTCTTAAAACATGCAACAAAAAAGACATCTCCTCATACTCCATTAAACCATAGTATATGTTAAATCTCAGTTGCATCTCTTTTTTCGATATAAAAATTTTTGAGTTGTTTACCCATTTAACTATTACTCCTTTGGGGTAAATTATTCTTCTTTTAATATGCCATACAAAAAAATTTAAAATTGAAAGAAGTTTTTTGTCTTTTTTAAGTGGATGGTTAATTATTTCTTTTAAATAAAAAATCAAAGATTTTATAATAAACATTTTTGAAATTTAAATATTTATACTTTTTTTAGATAAAAAGTAATACCGTTTAGTGGAAAAATATGGCTTAGATAAGTTTCATAAAACCATGGATGCCTACTTGCAAATTTTGAAAAAATTTTAACTAAAATTCTTTTTTCATACTCATTAAAGGCCAGTTTATTCAACTTAAATGCACACGGGGTGTATTTAAAATCCTTAAAAATATAGCTATCTGGGTCAAAATACTCAAAAGAACTTACAGTAAAAAAACTTGCATGAGTTGGATCAATGAATGCAAATCTAGATCTAAAATACGGCACAATGACTTTACAAATCTTATCTTTTTTTAATATTCTATGAATTTCATTCATCACCAACAAAGGTTTATCTAGGTGTTCTAAAGTATTGTCTATAAAAATTTGATCAAACTCGTTATCTTTAAATGGATAAGGAAATTTGTTTAAATCATGAACAATATCAGGCTTACAATCATCGTTAAAATCAACACCAATGGCCCCTGTATATTTTCTAAATGGGCCACAACCTAAATCTAATATTTTTTCCATAAGCTTTTATATATCAAAAGATTAAAATATCTATAGGTAAGTTAATTTTTAATTTTATTTGAATTTATTAATTTAATTCAATTTAAAATATAAGCTTATTTCTAGCTTCTAGAGTAAATTTTTTGTGAATGCTCCAATTAAATTATTGTCTTATTTGATAAAAGTTTTTTATAATCCTCTAACTCATCAATTTCTGTCCAAAACTTACCATTTACATCTATAGTGTTAATTTGCAAATTATTTTTAATCATTAGATTAATGGCCATTGTATAGTAGTAATCATTAGATTTATTAATTAATTGGGACATTGAGTTTATGAAATCGTTTAAATAAGAAGTTTTAACTTTTGAAATTCCTATAAAATTACCTGTTGCTTCATTTTTTTTTGTTATTGTAATACTCTTTAATAAATTTTCTTTGTTAGAGACATACATCGTATTATCTCTCAACTTCGCTGTATCAATAAGTAAACTAAAATTATAATTTGAATTTACAATATCCTTAATTATTTCATCTTCAACTACAACATCTGCAAAAGAAATTATGATTTCATCATCTAATAGATCTTTTACAGACCACAATGTTTGAAGATTATTTGTTTTATCATAATCTTGATAAAAAATGCACTTATGAGATTTTCCATAAAGCTTAATAATCTCGTCTGACTTATAGCCTGTAAGAATTATAATATCATTAACTTTAAACTTTTTAAATTGGGAAATTAGTCTTCCTAAAAGTGTGGATGCTTGAAATTTTAGAAGGCATTTAGGTTTAGTGTTAACTGAGTCACCCATTCTACTTCCTAGACCTGCTGCTAAAATTACTGCTTTCATCTTTATGAAAAATTTTTTTTAAAATAAATCAAATCTTCGTGAGAGGGTCTTGGAAGATTATTAATTGTACCAGGTTTTGTTTTGATAATAACTGCGGTAATACTCGAATTTTTCATTTTTAAGATATTAACTAATTTATATGGATTATCAATTTCAAAAATTTTTTTATAACCGAAAGCTTTAAATATTAATTTGAAATTTATATTTGCATCACTTACAGGATGTCCACCTGTTGACTCATGCATTTTATTATCAAAAACAATGTGCATAAAATTTTTAGGTAAATTTTTTTTAATAGTTGATAAATTTCCTAGATGCATAATTAATGAACCATCTCCATCGATTATTATAACTTTATTTTTTTTTTTTTGTAAAGCTATCTCATTTGCTATTTGATTCGCATGCCCCATTGCACCGATACAATAAAAAAATTTAGATATATTTAAATTTTGATTTTTAGCAAAATAATTAATTTCCCTTGTTGCAAAACCAGTAGAGCCAACTAAATATGTATTTTTTTTTAGACTTTTAAGAAGTGCTTCAATATATTCGTATCTTTTAAATTTTTCTTTTTGATTATCTAAAATTTTAAAATTTTTATCTTTTTTAAATGAATTGTGCTTTATTATTAGTGCAAATGGATGACTGTAAGTTTTAGAATATTTAACTGCATATTTAATCTGATTATTAAATTTTTTCTCATTTACTATTTTATAGGGAATACCAAGAGATTTAAGAATTTTTAATGTTATAGGTCCCATTTTATGGTGTTGTAATTCATCTCTAAAATTAAACCCACCTCTGACTCCTATGACTAATATCATTGGAATACCATAAACTTTTTTATCAACCATTGAGGTTAACGGGTTTATTGCGTTACCTAAACCTGAATTTTGAAAATAGACTACCGGAATTTTTTTTTTTGAAATGGCATAACCTGTTGCTAATCCTATTGCACCTCCCTCATTGGCGGCTACTCTATGTGTTAATTCTCTTTTTTGAGAGTGAAGGAAATGTATAAAAGTATCTAGCACACTATCAGGAACTCCAACAAAATAATCGATATTTTGTTTTTTAAATGCTTTTACAAAGTCTTTTGAGTCTATCATTAATTATAAAAATATTTTTTTGGCGTATTCAAAATTTGATTTAGATCTTATTTCAAGCCATCCTCCATTAACTTCGAGACCTAATACTTTTTGGTCAGTGTTATTAATTATAAATTCCATCATCTCACAAAAATCTATATCCTCTAATTTTTTCTTTTTTGATAGTTCTCTTATTGAGCTTTTTAAAACGCCGACTCCTTTCTCGGAAAAAAAAGCTAAACCAGTAAATTCAAAATTCGCATCTTTATTATTAATATATTTACCAATTTTTTTAACGAAATTTTTTTTATTGGTCATCATGGTCCTAAAATCTCTAATTGGATCAAATTCTGCTATTATTTTATCATTAAATTCAGTTGCACTTGGACTAACTGCATCCATTGCTAAAACAATATCTGATTTTGTGTTAATTAACTTTTCAATTAAATCTGCTTCAAAAATAATATCAGAAAATAATGTCAAAATTGGACTATTTGTGTCTTCAAATCCTTTGATTATAGAAAATAGTTGAGTTGTTTTTTTAAAAATATTATTATTAATTTTCGTTGCACTAATTTTTTCAAAAAGATTAGATTTATATCCTGTAATTATTTTTAGATTTTGAATGCCAATAGAATTTAATGTTTCTATATTTCTATCAATAATCTTTTTTTCACCAATTTTTAGCAGAGAAGTTGGAATTTTATTATTTTTACCATCTGAACTTTCAAACAAAGGAGCTCCAGCGGCGGGAATAATACATTGAATATTTGACTTATCGTTAGAGTTGTAATTTTTTTCATTTTCTTTTAATTTTTTCATACCAATTAAATCAAATACTTCGGATAATTTAGCTATTTTTTTATCTACTCTTGATAAATCATTAGTATCTGAAATATCTTTTAGTGTTACGGCAGTTGATGAAATTATTGTTCTGAGTATATGATTGGCATAAATGACGATCTTTATGCCTAACTCTGGCATATGTTTTTCGTTAAAGTTAGGATAAGTCGTTGGAACAACTGCTAGAGGCAATCTATTATTAAATTTTTTACAAAACTCAATGATTTCATCAGGTTCTTTCTTTTTTGAATGAATTAAAATTAAGTCTGCACCCGAGTCAGCATAAGCATTAGCTCTTTTTAAAGCTTCTTCCATTCCCCAGCCTGCAATTAATGCCTCTACTCTTGCAATACATACAGTTTCTTTGTTCTTTTGATGCTGTTTAATTGCTTTAATTTTACCTGAAAACTCATCAATTGAGGCCAACTCTTGTTTACCCTCAATAAAACTATTAATTTTTGGAAACTTTTTATCCTCAATGCAAATCCCTGCAATTCCTGCTCTTTCGTACTTATCTATCATATGAATTGCATTGCTTGCATTTCCATATCCTGTATCACAGTCTGCTATTACTGGCAGGTTGGTTGCTTCGTTCATTTCAATAGTTCTCTCGAGAAATTGAGACATTGTTAAAATATTAGCATCAGGAACACCGTGGGATGCTGAAATTTCTAATCCCGATGCCCACACTCCCTCAAAATTTGCTTTATCTATTAATTTTGAAGTTAATCCGTCATGCGCACCAACAATTCTTATTAAATCTTTTGATTTTAAAAGATCTCTTAAGTTTTTAGCTTTATTTTCAAATATACCCATTGATGTTAAATTTTTTTTATGAATTTTTTTTAAAGTTATAGATTATACTACACTTCTAGCAATTAATAAATAAATTCTAAAATTTTACGCATAATGTTGATGATTTACTTATATAAGACATTTTTCAACATTTTTTTTGATATAATTTTGTAGAATTCCTTTTCTACTCTCTGAGTAAAATAAATTTTATAATAACCCATTTTACCTTCTCTAAAAGTGGATTTTGATCTTCCAAGAGAATTTAATCTTTTTAAAAATAGATTTTTTTGGAACTTACTTTTTGTTTTTATTTTTTTAAAAATCTTTTGATGAGAATTTTGCTTTTCATTAATAAAGTTTAAAATTTTTTTTATATAACGTTTTGGATTTTTAAGATAATCTTCATACCAAAGAAAAATAATATTTTTGTCTTTTAATAATTTCCACTCTTTAATCCAATTATAATAATATAATAAAGTTTTATTCTTTTTTCCATTTACTATAAACGTACTTTTAATTAAATATATTAAAGAATTTTCAAAATTAAGATTTTTTAAATACTTATGTTTGTGATGCTTTTTATCTAGTTTAATATGATAAACTTGACTAACTAGAGTATCTCTTAAATCTCTTAAAGAAACAATTATTTTAATATTATGCCTCTTTGCGATAGATAAATATTTTTTTGAGTAATGTGTATGGGTTTTGATAAAACTAAGTCCATTTTTAGGTGCATTAAGGAACATTTGATTAGATATTCCATGAGGATTATCTAAATTAAAATTATTAAACCACCTTAATGAAGATTTCCCTAAATCAACAAAATTTGTCTCATCTAAGATTTGTTCTATCAAAGTTGAGCCAGATTTTGGAAGTCCGGCACACCAAATAATTTGTGATGACTTTTTTTTAAATTTTGTATCTTTCTTAATGTCAACGTGAAGTTCTTTTAAAAACAGTACAGGTGAAGATATAAATAATTTTAGTCTTCTTAAGATATGTACGAATTTAAATCCAAATAATGTTAATATTATTTTTAGTATAATTTTCATTTTAAAATTTTAAAAAAATTAGATGCCATATGTTGTATAGGTTTTTTTGGAGGCGCTATACTTAAATGCCCGGTAAATTCTTTTATCTTACTTTGTGTGAAATCATCTTTCCACCATTCATCAATGTTATTCCAAAATTTACTTACATGTCTTATCAAATCTTTTTGGTCTAAAAATAATATTTTGGAGTCTATTAAAATTTGATAAATTTTGTCAAATTTTGGGTTTAAGTGATTAAATGTATCTGGCCAGTAACATACTGTTGGAAAATTATAATTTAAATTTTCAAGAAGGGGTGTGCCATCATAACTTAGGTAAATTAATCTACTATTAGACATTTCTTTATATAAAGATTTTTTCCCATAGTCTAAATTTAGGTTTTTTGATTTAAAAAAGTCTATTAATTTCTCACCTAATAAATTTCTTTTAAATTTATATGATTTATGAATTCTAATGTTAGTTTGACTTATAATTTCTTTTGAAAGCATTTTTGTCAGATCAATAATAGATTGTGAATTTTTTTTTCTTTCTATGTATCTGTCATAAGGTAACTGCTCATGTCCGAGTGACCTACAAACAACTAATAAATTTCCTTTTTTATTAGGCTTAACTGACTTATTAAGAACTTTGTAATTGAAGTTGACTATATTTTTTTGATTATTGTCTAACGACTGTCCCCAAGAAAAGAATTTAGAGCATGTGTTGAATTCTGGCAATAAATCATTATCTATTTGAGTAAAGTAATTTCCTCCATGTTGTCCTACAAAATAACTTACGCCCTCATCAATTTTTTTTGCTGCAAAAAATTTAAATACTTCGTCGTGAGTATGAGCATAAGAAGTAAAAATAAACTTTGGATTTTGTGGAAAATTCATTTTATTGACTGTAGACATTACATTATGAAATGACTCAACAGCTGAGTTAGGTATTAACTTAGGTATTAAATATCTGATTTTTTTTTCCAATCCTTCAAAATTTTCATAATTAAAATTCAATTTATCTCTTAATTTCTTATCAAACTTTGCATAATGAATATCTAATCGTGGCCATACCTGAGGAAATTGTTTTAAATAAATTTCAAGTTTTTTTTCAGAGAAAAAGTCTAATCCAGATTGATAAATTAAAGCATCATTATCTTTTTTTAAAAATTTGAATATTTTAAATAAGTAAAGTTTAACTTTATATTTAAATGTTTCAGGAAACATATCTTCAAAAGTTTGTCTTTCGACACCTCTGTTAAGTGTAGGTAAAATTATTTCATTAATTTCTCTGTTATGACTTAGGCGATACAGTTCAGAGAAAATTGCATGATTCCACTCTGAATTTTGACTTTCCCAAGCACCATTAATTGAGTCAAAGGCTGCAAAATTATATTCTTCTGTATTTAAAAGATGGATATTTTTAAAATTATTTTTATTAATAGCTTCATTTAGTTTTTTATCTCTGTTATAAATTATAAATATTATCCTATATAGCCAATGCCCTAAAATTATGTGCCAAGCAGTTTGAGAAAAAGACCGATTATGAATAAAATTTAATTGATCAGATAAATCAATTAAAATTGAGTCGAAAATTTTTTTACAATGAATAAACGCATTTAATCTCTGCTCACGAGAGTAATCAAAACTTTCTCCAATTTTATAATTTAACCTTCCTTTATCTTTTATATTTAATGAGTCAAATATTCTGTGATCAATAAAAAACAATTTTTTATTTTTTGGTATATTTTTATTCGATAATATTAAATCCATAAATTTTTAATAAATTTTCTGCGATATCTTTAAGTCTTTTGGAGTATCTATTTCTGACCACTTATATCTATAAGCTGCAACTTTAACTTTGTTGTTTTTTTTTATATAGCTTTTTAAAAAAGCAGTAATATCCATTTTTTCTAAATTAGTTTTATGATATTTTGTTAAATGTTTTTTTATTTTTTTCCACCCTCTTGGAGTTATTTTAAACAACCCCATATACTGACCTTGAATTTTTTCGAGACTATGGGTTTTATCTCCAATTGCTCGTAAATAATTTTTCTTATCAAAGTTGAAAGTTTCAGCATCTTTTAAAGGGTTTTTAAATCTTTTTTTCCAAAGTTTGTACCATTTAGGATCATATAGTATGGATACATCGCTTTTAATATTTTTAAGAATGGAAATAGCGTTATGATTATAAAATATATCTGAGTAACTAATAATCGTTGTATGTTTTTTTAAAAGATCATCTGCGCACATTAAAGATTTTACGATACTAGTTTTTCGCCAATTTTTATTGAAATATTTTTTAAAAAATATTTTAGGAATAAGCTCTCTCTTGTAACCAGTAACTATTGAGATTTTAAAAATTTTATTATTGTGAAAGTTTTGGATATTAAGATCGAGAAGTGTTTTTTTTCCTATTAAACTAAGACATTTTGGTTTGTTAAAGGTTTTTTTTTTCATCCTTGATCCTCTACCAGCTGCTAAAATTAAGCCTCTAATCATAAAACTTTAAAAAGTCTTCTAGCTTTAGTGATTAAGTTTAAATTAAAATTTTTATCTCTTTCTGGATGCCACATCCACCCTTCCCAATTTAGTTTTTTGTGCCTCAATCCTTCAATTACTCTATCATTTGAATATGCTATAACCTCATAATTTTTTGGACAGATTGAGATGGAGTAGTTGTGATAACTATTTACTATTTTGGGAAAAACATAATCTTTTTTTACTGAAATAACTTTGTGTCTTTTTCTTACATGTCCGGAGATTTTTTTAAATTTTGCTCCATCAAGATAAGCCAAAAATTGTAAACCATGACATATTCCAAGAATAGGTCTTTTTTTTAATTTTGCCCAATTTACTAATTTTTTTTCTGTTTTATACCTGCTGCTTTTTGGATCTATTCCACCACCACCACTTAATATCACTCCTACTGCATTAAACTTGTTAAAATTTACGGAACTCAAATTTGAAATTAAAATTGGTGACAAACCAACCTTTTCAATCCATAAAATGAGCCTATGGTCAATCGAATAATTAATCTCTTTTCTTTTCTTAGACCAATCTTCTCTTAAAGATAACAAAACAAATTTTTTACTCATAAGTTTAGGAGATAATTTTTATATTTTTTGTTAAACAATTTATTTCTATTTTATAAAACTCAATTAGTTTTTTATACATTTGTTCTCCACATCCAATCGCAGCTGGCAATCCTAGCTCTGAACATCTAATAGTCATATGTGAATTAGCTCCTCCGTATTTAGTTACTAAACCTCTAATTTTATGGCTGAATAACCAATCGTAACCTGGATCAGCATTTTCGATTAGAATGATCTTATTTTTAAGATTAATTTTAGGACTTAATTTTTCTTTATTTAAATAAAATATTTCTCCATTTATTACTTTATCAGAAACAAAGTTAGGCATATGAACCTGGCTTGCCCCGATAAAAATGTCTTCGGGTCTCACTACAATTTCTGGTAATTTAATATTATTATTTATTTTATGAATTTTTTCTCTATGGTTTGATTTAATTTTAATTTGTTTGAAGTTTATTTTTCTTATTTTAAAAAAATCCATCAATTCTAAATTTTCTACAAGGTTTAAAGGGATATTTCTTTTTTTAGCAAAGTATTTTATTTTTTCTAATGAAAGACTAATACTTCTTGAAAATATAAATTTTGCGTACTCACGTGCAGCAATTGACTTTTTAAAATATTTAAATAAATCATTAACAGACAAATTGATTGAGTTAGTCTTTAATAAATTATCTATTTTTTTTTTTTCTTTATTATTTAAATAAAAACTTGTTTGTTTTTTATTTTTATTAATCTTTTTATTGGAGGTGTTTGAAAAAATATTTTTATAACTTTGATCGTATCTTAAAGAGTTTATATCATAAGTGCCTGGTCTCAAATGCCCATATTTTTTTAAGAAAATTTTAAGTTTTTTATTATTATTTTTTATTTTATTTTGATCTTCTAAAAAACTAAATGTAATAGTTTGAATACTTTTATAAAAATTTGCAACTCTTTTTTTTGAAAAAATATTTAATCTTAAAAATGAATTGATAATCTCTTTGGAAGCAAAGGCATGTCTAGCTATAATCGCGAACGGTTTAATTCCAAAGTTTTTACAATTTTCAATTATTGATTTGAGATTTTCAAGATCAGTTATGCCATCCTTGATTTCTTCTTTTTGAATTTTTTCGAGTTTCTTGATTTTTTTCAAATTAAATTGAAGACTACCTTTATTTTCAGAAACTAAATTTTTTTTAAAAATTTCTAAATAACTTAATTTTAAACACTTCGACTCTTTTTTATTAATATTAGGAATTAAACTTTTTACTCTTTTTTCAAAATCAAAGTTAAAACATGTCGTTGTCACGTCAAATTCAAGTTTGTCATGTAGTGTAGGATTAACCATAATTTTATTAATTGAATTATTTATAATTTTATTTGAAATTTTTTCACTAATAGTATTTGGTAAAAAAGAGTTTAAACTTTTTCTTATATCAATATAAGGTTTACCAGCGTGTATCGACATAAGCGCTTTACTATCAAATGAACGATATCCCATATCCACTCTTGAATTTAACCATGTTTCGTTGGTTATTAGTTCTTTATACATACTACTTGCCAAGTAGGATGGATGTTGACCTATCATCTCGGCAGGATTCCAATCTGGCATCTGACCTAACAAAGTTTGTTTACCAAATAAATTTTTTTCCTTTTTAAATTTTGTTTTTAATTCTTTAAAGATTAATTCAAGATATTTATTTAATCTATTGTATCCTTTTTTTTTAATATCGTTTTTAATTATCAGTGGCCTTACTTGAAATAAATAAAAAATATTTTTTTTATTTATTGCAAACTCTATATCTAAAGATAAATTACCAGAAATTTTTTCTAATTCTTTTACGCAGTGCAATAACTTTTTAATCCTTTTAGTTTTGATAAAATCTATTTTATTTTTGAAAACATATAAAGATTTATTTGCGTATTTTCCTGAACCAGATGTGACAGTGTCCGTTAAGCCAGATATATCATCATAATTAATTATGTAATATGGATACCCGCTAGAAATATCTTTATTGAATACCACGCCACTCATTTTTATATTTGAAATCATCTCTTGAATAAGGATTTTATTCGAGTAATTTTTCTTTCCTTTATTGTAGCTTTTAAAAACATCATTTATTTTTTTGATTACATCTGATTTGTTTTTAAGACTTACATCTAAAAAAGATCTATATTTACCAGCAGACGATGAAGACTGAGTGTCTTCATCTAAAGCTGATGACCTAATTACTATATTTTTTTTTTTAAAAGTGGAATAAATTTTTTCTAAATAGAATTTTTTATTTTTTTTCCAATCAATCTCTCGAAAAGAAAGTATTTGAGGAATTTTAAAATTTTTAATTTTTTTTTTTTAAAAAAATTAATGTATCAGCTTTTGACTTAAATAACATTATAGAATATTTTTTTAGTTTAAGAGAAATTTTTTATAATCAAAATCTTCGTTAATTTCTGTCTAAAATTAACCTAATAAGTCAATAGTTTCATTTTAATTTTTAGACTTAATAAAATTCTTTTTTCTAAGATATTTAATAATTTTTTTTAATCCTTGAGTTGGTGAAGTTTTGTTTGTATGTATTTTTATCTCTACTTCTTTATGTTCAATATATTTATTATTTCTTGTAGCTCCGATAATATTTGATTTATTGAATCTGTTCATTTTTATTTTAGATCTTTTCAAACAAATTTTGTAGGGGCACTTTAAAAAAACCTCAATATAATTTTTAATTTTTGATCTATTTTTTAATCTCACTGATTTTTTTGCTGTAACACCTGAAATAATGACATTGTAGTTTTTACTTTGAAGTTCAATTCCATACGCTCTTTTTTTTTCTGAAATTATTTTTCTGCTATTATGATCATATTTATAAAAATTATTTTTTTTTCTAAAATTATCTCCATCTATCAATTTAAGTTTCATTTTATATTTCTTTTTAAGAGTATTATAAAGTTTTTTAGATAGCGTAGTTTTTCCAGAACCAGAGATACCTGTAAACCAAATTAAAAAAGTTTGTGAGTCTTTTTTCATAATTTGAATTAAGGTTTTTTATGTGTTGTTAACATTGAAATCTCTAGGAAAAATTTTGAGAAGCTTTACTTTAAAAAAATTGTATATTTTTGAATATATTTGAAAAAATAATGTAAAAAGAATTAAAAATATATCCTGTTGTTTTACTTTTAATTTTCTATAACCTCTAAAATAAAAGGAATTATAAAGTATCCAAGAGTCATTATCTTTTGATAAACTTCTTTGTTTCGAAACATCAAAAAAATATTTATCTTCTATACTCGTAAGATCGACTAAACTTTCATTTTTAGATTTTAGTATATTATCGATGTTATTAATTTTTTTATTAATATAATGAATTTCGTCTTGCCTTAAAATTTCGTGAATGTAGTTATTCGGATTATTTTTAATACCTTTTATTCCACCCATATGTGAATTACCTAACCATGTTTTTCCACCAATAGTTGGTTCATAATTTATTTCTTCTACTGTTGTATTCAATTTTAAGAAAATATCGTCCATTACTTTTTGAGTATTTTCAGTCAAATTTTCTAGCGGTAATACAAATACATTTTCTCTATATTTTTCTTGTAAAATTTTTACTTTATCCAATGAAACTCTCCAAGTATTTACAAGCCACTTTAAATCATATTCATTAAACTTTTTAATTATGAAATTAGGAGGACTTGGTTTAGCAAAACGTCTTGCCCCTAAATATCTTTTAGCAATTCTTATTTTTTCAGATGCTACATATCCAAGGCAATTTCTTATCGGTACGAATACGATAGACCCAATAAAATCACTAAAAAACCTATCATAATTTGTTAAAAATAAGCCATTGCTATCTTGAGTGACTATGTGATTTGGGTCATTCCAATAGATACCATTATCCCAAGAGTGAAAGTAGGCTTTATGTTTAAAATAATAAAGCTCCTGATTGTTGCTAGCACCGTTACAATATTTTCTAATATTTTTAAAATATTTATCAAAATCAAAATCTGTATTTATTTTTTTTTCATAATAGCTTTTTTCTAAATAATTTTTTCTAACACCTATATGAATATAAGAATTTTCTGCATACTTAAAATTTTGATAATCTTTTTCTAATTCAAAAAAATCAACTGGATCTATATTTTTATCAAATTTTGGAAGAAAAGTAGGTGCTCCAATTATTTTATCATTATTTTTAAGTAAATTTTTATTTAACTTGAAGCCTACTTCTGATGGATAAGTGGCAATTTTTTTATTACCGTCAAATAATCTACTTAAAAGGTTTCCACCTGATCTACAAACTTGATTGGCAATAAAGATAAAACTAGCCATAAAATTTTTTATATTTTTTCTCTAAGTTTAATAGTTTTTCAAACATTTTTTTTGATGCCAAGTTTTGTATTCTTTTTTTTTTTTTATAGTAATCTTCTTTTTGAATTGATCGAGGTAATCTTTCCCTTCTTAAAATTTGAATAGTGCTTCTTGTTTTTTTTAATTGCAAAAAATTACAAAGTTTTCTCAAATAAAAATCTGTTCCTGATACAAATTCATTAAATTTAATGCTAATAAAGTTTTTTCTAAATTTTTTTAAATTAAACATCTCATTTTCAATACAAATTACAACCATTTTGATAATACGATCTGTTTTTGACATATTTTTAAAATCGTCTTTAAATTTTAAAGCGTAAAATGGTATTAATTTTCCTTTAAAATAAAATGATGGAAGTTGATTTAAAAGTGAATTGTCAGTATTTCCAAAGTCTGAATTAATCCAGGAATTAACAACATGAATTGGATTTCTATGAACATGTATTATCTTTAAATTTTTTATATTTAAATTTTTCCACACGTTTGAAAACCAAAGTCCATCATGTGTATCTAATAAAAATGTTTTTTTATTTTTTTGAGCTTTTTTAATAACATTTTCACCTCTTTTTGCTTTCAACCTTTTAATTAATTTTTTAGTATCTTTGGCATTGTAAACACTAGTTTCATCTTCAGCTCTAAAATTCATATTTCTACCAATAAGCTGCTCATAATAACTTAGATCCAAAATATGATTAATTAGAAAAGTTGCAGTCTCTAAAGAAATTTTTTTTAAATATAAAAGATTATTAATTTGATCGATGTAGTAAATCTTTCTTAATGGTTCGACTTTGTTTAAGCTAGCAACAACTGGACTTATCATGCTTTTACCGGAGCTATGAGTTCCAGTAATCAGAATCATATCTTTTAAAAAAATTTTTTTCTTTAAATTTATTTTTTTCACTATTTAAAATTTTTGTACTCTTTTTCTAAATTATAAAATATTTCCTGAAATCTAGGTGAAAGACTTCTTAATATTTTTTGTCTATTTTTTTTCTTAATTTTATAATTAATTTTTCTGTTACCTTTTTCCTTTTTTATAAAAAAATTTGTTTTTTTTGTAAATTTAGTTCCGATGTTGTTTGAGATAATCTTTAGAATTTTATTTGAATTTGTAGCTAAATCATCGAATTTTACTATTATTAACCTTTTTTTATATTTTTTTTTAAACTTTCTGTAATTTTTTTTTTGTATTGAAGATAAATTGTTTATGAAAAAAACTACTTTTTCTAAATTATTTCTAATTTTAATATAGGTTTTATACTTGTTAAAACACCAATATGGAACAGTTTTTTTTCCAATTTTATAAGATAATGTCACATTCCTTGGGTTAGAAAAAAAATCGCCAAAATATTTTTTTTTCATCCATTCATTAACTAGATCGGTTGGATCTCTATCTATATATATTATTTTTGCTTTTGGAAAAGACTCAAGTAATAATTTAGGATTAATCATTACATCATGAAACATTATAGGAAATATAGGATTAATTTTATTTATCTTTGTAACAATCTGATCTCCATCATTGTAAGCAAGTCGATTTTTATACTCTTTGAAATTTTTGGAATTTAAAACAGAAGAATAATCAGACTTTCTGAAGTTGACATTTCTACTTATAAATAAGTTATAAGCCCTCTCATTTAAATTGAGTTGAACTAAATATTTAGCGCTTTCAAAACTAATTTTATTTAGTGCATTTAAATAACTTATATTCTCAACATTACTATCCACCAAAAACATTTCAGCTTTTTTAAAGCTAGATATTATCGGACATAAAAAACTTTTCCCACTCCTAGTTAGGCCGCCAATGAAAACAAAATTGGAAGATACTAGGTTAATTGATGGTTTTGGTTTCATTTTTTTTTTAAATAATCTGAGAGCTTTTTTCCAATCTTGAAGATTGTTTATATCAATTGACTCGGTGTTTGGAATTTGAAAAATTTTTGAATTATTAGAGAAAATTTGTTTTGCTGAAAGCCAAGTCTTTTTTGCACCCCAATAAAATTGACCTGAGTCATGGTAAGTATTTGGTAAATCCTGTGATCTTTTTTTATAAAAATTCTCATTTAACATTTTAAGATTTTTATTATTAAAATAAAAAGATCTCGCTAAATAGTTGTCATTTTTTGTTGCAGGAAATACAAAGCCGTTTTTGTTTTTTTTTAAAATACTAAAACATTTTATAATATTTTGAAATTTAATATTAGGAGCTGCAGAAAAAATACAACAAAAATTTACATTTTTACTCCCAAGTTTTAGTTTTCGTATAGCATGTTTTACCACTGGTAAAACTCCTACAAAATTTCCTGAAAGTTTTTTTGGTCTTACAAAAGGGGCCTCGACACCAAATTTTTTTACTAAATTGATAATTTTTTTATCATCACTTGAAACAATTATTCTATCAAATAACTTAGATTGTTTTGCAGCTAATATTGACCAATAAATTATAGGTTTACCAAAAAAATATTTAATATTTTTTCTTTTAATTCTTACGCTTTTTGATCTAGCTGGAATAATTGCAATATTCATAACTTTAATTAATTATATTATTTTTTTTGCTAAAAAAAGTTGATTATCTGCAAACTTTTTTATTACTGGTATCTTTAAGAAGCACAAAAATTTTAAAAATTCATCAGATACTTTTTTAAAAAAATCTTTTTTAGCAGGAGCATAAAGTAAAAAGGGTCCAGAATAAGTCTTTAAAATTTTAAAACCATAATCTTCAAGTAATTTTTTACATCTACCATAAGACAATAGTCTTTTACGGATTTTATATTTCCAAATATTAGATTCTGAATTCATAAATTTACCTTTCATAAATTTATTGTTTTCGTATTTTTTAAAATACTTTGATAATTTTGTTTGAAAGATTATATCTTTAAAAGATAAGGAATATGAGTATTGGAATTGTTCATCAGTTATATACCATATCAACGATTTTAAAAAATAACGATAATTTAGCATTTCATTTATACAAAACATGTTTCCTTGAGATAAAATGAAGTGGCCATCTTTTTTTAAAAATCTTCTAATTTCAGTAAAAGTTTTATGGTAATCTGAAGAATATTGAATTGCGCCACAAATGATAACAACATCTACACTTTTTGCTGGAACAGTTTGAATATCGTCTAAACTCCCTTGAAAAAATTTAGCTTGTTTATTCTGGACAAATTTTTGATTATTTTTTTTGGCATTTTCCACTAAAAATTCTGAAATATCGACACCAGTATATTTGTGACCCTTATTTAAAATATCCTTTGCTAAAACTGCGCCACCAAACCCATATTCAAAAACATTTAATTTTTGATTTTGACCTATAAACTTCAAAAAATTGAGCGTTCTAATTCTTCTTTCCTCAAGATGGTGATATGATGGTGCGTTAGGATCATAAACTTTTGTAGCCCACTTTTTGATATCTTTTGAGTTCCACCAAGCTCTAACCTCGTCTTTATTTTGATCTAACAAATTTTTCTTATTACTCATTATCAATTTTTTACAATCTGATTTATTTGATCAGCAATAAAGATTACATCTTTTTTTTTCATACCCACAAAAATAGGTATACTCAAACAAGACTTATAATATTCTAAACTTCTAGGAAAATCTTTTTCTTTAAAATTGTATTTCTTTCTATAATAAGTTTGAAGATTGACAGGAATATATAAAACTTGAGATCCTATATTGCATTTTCTCAATTTTTCCATTATTTCATTTCTTGATTTATTTATATCCTTGAAATTTATTAATATTGTGTAGAGATGATATGCATGGCTCACATTTGCCGCTGCTATCGGAATTTTTATAAATGGGTTTGAGATAAATTTCTGGTCATATATTTTTGCTATAGATTTTCTAGTTTTTATAAAACTGTCTAGTTTTTTTAATTGGCTTTGGCCAAGTGATGCTTGTAAATCTGTTATCCTATAATTATATCCGAGTTCTAACATTTCATAATACCATAAATTTTGATTTCCCTTTTTATCAAAAGCTAACTTTTTATTATTAAATTTTTTTCTCTCTTTAGTGATTCCATGCGTACGTAATAATAATAATTTTTCATAAATCTTCTTATTATTTGTGGTGATCATTCCGCCTTCACCAGTTGTAATAGGCTTTACAGGATGGAAGCTAAAAGTTGAAATATCTGAAAAACTGCAGGATCCAACTTTTTTTTTATGTATTGATCCACCTAACGCATGACACGCATCCTCAATTAAATTAAATTTATATTTTTTTTTTAATGAGTAAATTTTTTTCATATCCGCAGAATGTCCAGCCATATGTACAACTACAACTGTGTGAATTTTTTTTATCTTTATCAATTTCTCTAGTTGTATTGGACAAATACAATTACTTTTGTTTTCAATATCAACGAAAATAGTTTTTGCTCCTAAATATTGCGCACAATTAGCTGATGCTACAAATGTTATTGGAGAAGTTGCCAGATTGTGACCTTTAGTTAATCCTAGAGCCATACATGCAAGGTGTAAGGCAGCTGTTCCAGTCGCACAACTTACAGCATATTTTGCATTAACGTACTTTGCAAAACTTTTTTCGAAGTCTGTAATTCTAGGGCCCTGGGTAATGAAATCACTTTTTAGAACATTTATAACTTGTTTAATGTCTTTTTGATCAATTGATTGCCGGCTATAAGGGAAAAATCTTTTTAGCTTTTTAACTCGCATTTTTTAGACTTTTGAAATTATTAAATTTTCTCATATTGGGATTAGTAATTTTTTTTCTTTTGAAGATTTTTTTAAAATTTTTAAGAGAGCTTTCTATGGAATGCTTTGGCTTAAAATCTAAAATTTTCTCGATTTTTTTTGAGCTGACTTTATAATTTCTATTATCTTGATTAACTTTTGAAATTAAAATTTTACATTTATTGAAAATTTTGCCAACCTTTAAAGCTAAATCTTTTATTCTCAAGTTTTCCTTAGAATTAGATAAATTAAAGATTTGTCTCTCTACTTTATTTAATGGTGCTTCTAGAGCTTTAATTATAGCACTAGCTACATCGTCAACATGTATGTTTGGTCTCCATTGATTACCACCGAATATGTTAATTTTACCTTTAAAAAAAGCATCTTTTGCAAATATATTTAATACTAGGTCAAATCTATTTCTAATTGAACTACCATATACAGTTCCTAATCTTAAAATAGTTGGTGAAAAAAGTATATTTGATTGTGAAAGTAAAGATTTCTCAGACAATATTTTTATTCTAGCATATAAAGAAACAGGATTGAGTGGTGATTGCTCTGTAAGAACTTTATTTTCTTCAGAGCTTGCTCCATAAACGCTACAAGAAGAAGTATAAATAAATCTATTAATATTCATATATGAACACAAGGTAGCAAGAGAATTTAATGCAATATAATTAGTTTTAATTGCTTCTTGAGGTTTAGCTGCGCATGCAGGGTCTCCAACGATCTCAGCAAGATATATTACGGCATCAATTTTTTTAAGAATATTATATTGGACGTTGATATTAGCTATGTCTTTTTTTACAATCTGTAAGTTTTTATTTTTTTTAAAATTTTTAAATACATTTTTTTCATATAAAAAATTATCTAAAACTTTAACTTTATATCCTTTTTTTAAAAGTCTTAGTGTCAAATTAGATCCAATATATCCAGCACCTCCAACAATTAAGACGTTCGGTGTATTTTTTTTAACATTCTTGTCTAATTTTTTTTTTATATTATTAAAATACTTTTCAGTGCTGATAGCACTTAGTAGTTTTTTTCTTTTATTTATAATAGGTATTACTAATGGTCTATCCATTGTTTTACCAAGATTTATCGAAATTCTTTTAGAAGGTTTGGTGTTTAATTCATTATTGAATAAAAACATAGGTTTTTTATTCATAACTTGACTTACTTTAGCTTTCAAAGATTTACCCTCTAATATACATCTTCTTAGATCTCCTTCAGAGATAGTTCCTAAGAACTTTTTTTTGCTATCTACTATAAAAAGAGTTTGGCCAAACTTTCCTTTAATCTTTTTAAAGGCGCTACTTATAGTTTCTGTGCTCTTGAGACTTATTAGTTTTGTCATGAAGGTAAAATTTTATCTTTCTTTAATTTTCCAAGGATTCCAATAATATGCATCGTACCTATAATCATCTTTTAAGCTTTCTTTAATTGATGCTGTTGAAAAAATTATCAAGTGAGTATCCTTTAATAAAGTTTGATAACCGTGAGCATAACCCCCAGGAATATTTAAAATTTTAGGATTTTTTTCACTTAATACAAAATTTTGTATATTCAAATTTTTGCTAGGTTTTCTCCAATTATCAACCTTAACAACTGAGAAAGATGCCGAGCCTTTAGTTACTATTATAAATTTTTCTTCTTTTTTATGTGCGTGCCAAGCTCTTATGAATGGGGTTTTATAATTTGTAATATGATAAAATCTTTTAATTTTTTTCATATCAAAATCGTTTGAAAAAATAAGCTCTCCTCTATTATCTACTGCAATATTAGCTTTTATTAATTTAATTTTTTTTGCCATGATTTATTTCAACCTCTTTAAATCTTTGCTAGTTATTTCAAAAATCTTATCACATTTATCTAAAGAACTATCTCTATGTGAAATAACAATTACCGTCAAATCTTTGCTCTTGTTAATAATATTATTAAGAATTGTGTCCTCAGTGACTCCATCTAAAGCATTTGTAGCTTCATCTAATATTAAAATATCAGGTTTCGTAAATAATGCTCTTGCGATACCAATTCTTTGTTTTTGTCCTCCAGAAATTTTATTAGCATGTTCTCCTATATGTGTGAGTGTTTTTTTTGGAAGTGAGTTGGTAAAGTCTGTAAGACATGACATTTTTATAACTTCAAGCAAATGTTCATCGATATTTGTTTGATTATTTAAAACAATATTTTGTTTTATTGAGTCATCTATAAGAAAAATAGACTGCGGAACATAACCAATTTTAATTTTTTTATATAATTTTGAATTAGTCATATCTTGATCGTCTAAAACGATTTTACCTTTATTTATATCAATTAAACCTAATAAAATATTAACAAGTGATGTTTTTCCTGAACCTGTCTCACCTTTTATTCCAATTTTTTCACCTTTTAAAATTTCAAAGTTTAAATTATTAAAAATTGTCTTATTTTCATATGAAAATCCTAGATTAGAAATACTAATCTTTTTTTTAAATAATGTGATTTGATTTTCTTGCATTTTTTGATTATTCATATTTGCTAATTCTTCTTTAAGAGTTTTAACTGCTGGATAACTAAATTTTATATTTTGTATTGAAATTAATAGTCTACTAAAAGATGGAAGTAATCTTATAGCAGTCAAAATAAATATCCCCAAAATAGGAATTGTATTAATTATTTCTTGGTCTTTGCTAAGCACTGCTAGCATGAGAATACTTAAAACGATGATCATCGATATCTCAAAAAGATGCTTTGGTATTGTATTTACAAACATTTGTATTTTGGAGGCTTCATTTACCTTTTTATTGTTTTCTGAAAAGGTATTTGAAAATAATTTTTCTAAACTTAAAACTTTCAAATAACTAAATAATTGAAATCCTTCAGAAATTGATTTGATTTGTAATTTATCTTTATCAAATTTTATCTGAGACCATTTTTTAATTACTTTTCTATTGAAAAATAAATTTATAAACATTAAAGATAATAGAAAAAAAACTATATAAAGTGAACCTTGCGGTTCGACATAAACTAGTAGTAAAAATAAAAATAAAAAAAGAAGTATCTCGTTTATAAAAAAGATAAATTGATTAATTCCTTCAACTAAAACACTTACCTGATTTAGAATTAAACTAAAATAATCAGATGAATTTTTATTGTAAAAATTTTTGTAATCTCTTAACAAGAAACCTTTAAAAAGCTTTGAGGAAAGATTTGATCTCAAGTTAAAATTGAAACTTTCTTTTTTCCAACTTAAAAAAATTAAAAATAGGTTTTTTAATATAAATAATAATATTAGCGAAATAAGAAAAATCAAGATTATTTCTTTTTCGCTGTTGTTTTCAAAAAAATTGGATAAATGATTATTTTTTTGAATAAATGAATTTTGTAAAAAATATTCCTTACCTTTTACGATAAAGTTTAATAAAGGAATAAAAGAACCTATTGAAAAGGTCTCTAAAATTATTCCGATAAAAATCAAAAATGTTATTGAAAAAAATTTAAATTTATATTTTTTATCTAGAAAAAAACTAAGATTTTTGATCAGTATCATTTAGTCAAAGCTCCGCCATCAACTAGTAACAGTATTTTAGCTAGCAACATTTTAAATATACTTTTTTTTAAATAGCTACAGGATCTTCAATAACTATTCTTTTATTGTTAATTGTTCCCATTATTTTATTTGACGTACTCTTTTGTAAATTTAGTGTCAAATTTTCTAAAGGCCCACTTAAAAACTTAAACTTTTGATGTTCTGTCTGAGATAATATTATAGGTGTATTATTATTCTCATTTACTTCATAATTTTTACAAATACTGATAAAATGAATAATATTTTTTTGTTCAAAAAAACAATTTTTTAGAAAATAATTCAAACCCTTTATAAATTTAAATTTTTCAGTATCGAAATTTGATAGATTTGGAATAAAACAAAAAATATAATCACCTAAAAGATTAATATTTTTTTTTATTATTTTATTAGAAAATTTTTTAAATGTTTGAATTTTTGGATAATAATATCTCATATTCACAATTTTTTTATTGAAATGATATTTAAAAATTTCCTCTTGATTTTTATGTATTTTAGCAATTACCCACATTGATTAAAATTATTTATCCTTTAAATTTTCTAATTCTTTTTTAAGTTCGTCATACTCTTTCATTTTTCTTTTCATAAATTCTATTGTAAGCTTTGCTTTTTCTGAGAATCCTTTGCTTGTAAGCAAATATGTATATTTTTCCTTATTTTCACTATTTTTGAAATTTCTGAGTTTAATTAAGCCTTTATTTTTCAAAGCAGTTACACAGTAGTTCAGTTTTCCTAAGCTAAAACCTAATTTTTTAGCTAAATTCCTTTGAGAACTCTGTGGTTTGATTGATATTTCCCTTAATGTATTAAATTCATCTACTTTCATAATATTAGTTTACAATGTAGTTCAATTTTTGTACAGTGTAAAGTTCATTATTTGAACAATAAATGTATTTTAAAAGTGAAAAAGAACTTCTAAAAAAATTAAAAAATCTGAAGAAGAATTTTAATTTAAGAGGAATTAAAGCTGAATTCGAGGCCGAGGGTAGCTCATTAAACGACATTGTTTTTTTAAGAAAACTTACAAACCAAGCAGATGTAAATTTACATATTAAGATTGGGGGCGTGGAGGCATTAAATGATATAAATTCGTGTATAGAGCTTGGGGTGGACGGAATAATTGCTCCTATGGTCGAAACTAAATTTGGTGCTCAGAAATTTATTCAAAGTATTAAAAAGTTTGATTTAAAAGAAAAACCTTTTTTGAGTATTAACATTGAGACAAAAGATGGTGTAAACAACCATAAAGACATAATAAGTAATAGTAAAAATTTTATAAATAATGTAACAATTGGAAGATCTGACTTATCCGCAAGCTATTTTGATAAAAAAATAATCCCCGATTCTAAAAAGATTTTAGAAAATATTTTACAAGTTTCAAAATTTGCAAAAAAAAATAATATTACAACTACTGTAGGTGGAAGTTTAAACTCAAATACCATAAAATATTACTCAACAATAAAAAATTTAAGTAGTTTCATAAAAAAAATGGAAACGAGAAAAGTGATATTTAATACTAAAGTTTTCTTAAACAAAAAGGACTCGCTTAAAGAAGCATTACATTTTGAAGAAAGATATATTATTTATAAAAAAGAGATCAATGATTTCAGACTTAGATCTGATTTATCAAGACTAACGGCTTTAAAAACGAGATTATAGATGAAAATAAATATTATAATTCCAGCTCTAGAAAAAAATAATTATTCAAGTAAAGGTGATCTTCTTAAATGGGGTGATAGTAATTTATTGGAATGGAAAATTCACCAAGCTTTACAAATTAAAGGTATTAATAAAATTATAGTTTCATCACCTAGTAAAAGTATTGCAAAAATAGTTGGAAAATATAATATAACTTTTCATTTCAGAAAAAAAACTGCATCTATTGATAAACTTCACCTTGATTTGTCAAAAAAATTTGATAACTGCTATTTATTATGGTTAAATCCTACTTCCCCTTTTATTTCACCTGAGTTGATAAATAATTTTTTACAAAAATTTAAAAAAAATAGAAACAAATTTGATAGTGCTGTAATTACAAAAAAAGAAGACGAATACTTTTTTTATAAAGGAACTCCCCTCAATTTTGATGTAAAGTCAAAATTAGTTTCCAGAAAGTTGATTCGACCTCTTTTAAAAGTTTCTAATGGAGCGTTCATATCAAATAGCAGCTATACAATAAGAACAAAAAATATTATTGGAAAAAAACCATTATTGTACAATGTAGATTGGTTGTCTTCTTTGGAAATAAAAACAAATAATGAAATTGATTTGTTTAATTTGCTTATTAAAGAATATTTTAAAAAATTTTGATGAAAAGATACTTGATAACTGGAGGTGCTGGCTTTCTTGGAGGTCATTTAATAAAAAAATTAAAAAAAAAAAGGAAACAAAATCATCGTTTTAGATTTAAAAAAGAAAATATTAGAAAATAAATATAAGCTTAAAGGTTGTGAGTTAGTTATGGGTGACATATCAAATGAAAAGACATTTGATAAAATTAAAGGTAAATTTGAAACAGTATTTCACTTAGCTGCAAAAACATCTACAGCCGTTGGACAAATTAAAAGTAAAGAGTGTGTAAAAACTAACGTATCAGGGACTAAAAACTTGTATAAATGGGCTATTAAAAATAAACCCAAAAAAATTGTGTTTACATCTTCAATGGCAGTTTACGGCAAAATAGCTAAAAATGTTAAAGAAAAAAGAAAGCTATTGCCTATTTCAGTTTATGGTCAAACAAAAAAAAGCGGTGAAAAAATTTTATCAAATTTAAAAAATAAAAAAATACAAGTGATCATTTTAAGACTTTTTAATGTTTATGGTCCAGGTCAAGATTATTTGAATTTAAAACAAGGAATGTTATCAATTTATTTATACCAAATCTTTAAAAATAAATATGTGAAAATTACTGGAAGTTTAGACAGATCTAGAGATTTAATTTTTATTAAAGACGTAATAAGTGCTATGACCTTGAGATTTTCTCAAAAAAAAAATTTTATCGCTAATGTTGGAACTGGTAAACCAATTACAGTAATTAACTTAATTAAAAAAATTTTTACTATTTTAAAAATCAATTTTAGGAGAGATAGAATATTGCAGACTAAAGGACATAAAGGAGATACATTTGCTTCTTACGCAAACATAGGATTATTAAAATCTTTAAAATGGTCTCCTAAATTTGATTTAAACACTGGATTGAAACATACAGTTAGGGACTTAAAAAAATTTTAGTCATGAAAGTAGCTGCATTATTAACTGGCAAAGGATCAAATACACTTAAAGATAAAAATATATTAAAAATATTTAATAAACCAGTTTTATGGTATCCCGCTAGTGAAGCCTTAAAGGTAAAAAAAATAAATAAATTTTTTGTATCTAGTGAAAATAAAAAGATTTTAAACTTAGCTGGCAAATTAGGATATAAAAAAATTTTAAGACCTAAAAAGTATTCAAAAGCTAATTCTAAACATCTGGATGTTCTAGTACATGCTGTCAAAGAAATGAGAAAACTAAATTTCTACCCAGATATAATTATTGTCCTATTAGCTAATGCTCCAATAATCAAAAAAAAATGGATTCAAGACTGCATAAATCTTTTATTAAAAAAAAATAAATATACTGCAGCTGTTCCTGTAATTCTAGATAATGATAAGAACCCTTATCGATCAAAAAAAATTGTTGACGGTATCATTCAAAATTTTATTAAACAAAAAAAGAAAATTTCAAGCAATAGACAAGAACTAACGAATAGTTATTTCATTTGTCATAATTTTTGGGTAATAAAAACCTCGGCTATTTTTCAAAATGATGGCATATCTCCTTGGAATTTTATGGGCAAAAAAGTTTTTCCTTATGTGATTGATAGCTCAATAGATATTCATTCTCTCGCAGATATAGAATTAGCAAAATATCTAATTAAAAAAAATAAATGAAGAAAATAAAGCAATTTTTTTTATTTCTGATATTTTCACAGAAAAAATTTTTAAAACCAAAAAGAAAAAGAATTTTAATTTTTGACGGAACTAACTATAAGCCCCTTGTAAAGTCATTACGCACAAAAGAAATAAGTATTTTGTTTATTAGAGGTGAAATTATAAACTTTTACATATTATCAAAAGTTTTTTTTAATAAAATTTATTTAATCTTTAATCCCACATTATTTTGGAAAGAATACATATTTAATTATATAGAAACAGTGAGTCCAAAGATAATATTAACTTACATAGATAATAATCCATTCTTTTATACGCTAAAAAAAAAATTTACATCTAAAACTTTTATTTCTATTCAAAATGGTTATAGATTTAAAAAAGGAGATCTATTTGGAAAACTTATTAATAAAAAAAGAGAACAGTTACATTGTGATTATATTTTTTGTTTCAACAAAAATGTTGCTAAAATGTATGAAAAATTTATAAATTGTAAAACTGTAATTATTGGATCTTTAAAAAATAACTTAACGAAGATTTCTAATAATTATAAATCAAAAAAAATTTTATTAATATCCTCATTTGGATTAAAAAGTGAAAATGCAGAGAAGAAATTAATCGCAATTTTATCGAAATATTGCTTAGATAGAAATATAAAACTCATGATTTTGGGAAGAACTGGATTAAAAGATGAGTTGGAATTTTACAATAAAATTAGTGAAAATAATTGTTTTACCTACTTAAAAAATAAAAGAGAAAAGAGCATTCACTACTCGTATAATATAATTGATAGTTGCAACACAATAATATCTCTAAACGCAACTTTAGGATATGAGTCTTTAGGTAGGGGGAAAAAAACAATTTTTTTTAATTTTAATGAGAGAGAAAAAAATTGTAAATCTTATGTAACTTATAATTGGCCAAGTAAGTTTTATGAAGAAGGTTTTAATTGGTTGGCAATATATAATGAGAAGAAAATAATTAATAAATTAGATAAAGTTTATAAGCTATCAGATAAGGAGTGGAAAAATAAATATAGAAAACAATACAGTTTTATTATGCCAATTGATACTCATAATCAAAGATTGAGGAAGGTGATTAAAAAAATAATTTAATATGAAATATTGTAAAAATTGTATAATGCCAAATACAAGGCCTGATCAAATATTTGATGGGAATGGAGTTTGTAATGCTTGTTTAAGTTTTCTAAGAAATAAGAAAATTGATTGGAATAAAAGATTTGAAGAATTTAGCGAAATCTTAAAAGAGGTTAAAACTTTAAATAACAAATGGAATTGTGTAATTCCATCCAGTGGAGGTAAAGACAGTACTTATCAGGCGCTAAGAGCAAGAGAGTTAGGCCTTAATCCTGTGCTTGTGACTGCTACTACTTGTGACTTATCAATTATTGGAAGAAAAAATATTGAAAATTTAAAAGACAATGGATTTGATACTGTTGAAATTTCAAATAATAACATAACCAGAGCAAAACTAAATAAAATTGGACTGGAAACTATTGGCGATATAGCCTGGCCAGAGCATGTTTCTATTTTTACAACTCCAATAAAATTTGCTTTAAAATTTAGAATACCTTTAATCTTGTATGGGGAAAATCCTCAAATAGAATATGGTGGACCAAAAAAATCTTTGAATAATAGTATTTTGGACAGAGCATGGTTAGAGGAATTTGGTGGTTTAATAGGATTAAGAGTTAATGATTTAGTGGAAAACTTTGACTTAAAAAAATCCGAACTAGAGGTCTACACTTACCCAACAAAAGATGAATTATCTGAATTTAAAATTAAAAGTATTTTTTTAGGATATTATGAAAATTGGGACAGTATAAGAAATTTCAAAGAAGCTGAAAAAAGAGGATTTAAAAAAAATGAAAATTCATTAGAGGGATGTTATTTCAATTTTGAAAAAATAGATAATTATCAACATGGAATTCATGATTATTTTAAATTTCTTAAATTCGGATTTGGAAGAGCTACAGATCAACTCTCTTATTGTGTAAGAAGAGGTTTAATATCTAGAGATGAAGCAATACAAAAAGTAAAACAAATTGAGGGTAAATTTCCATCTTCATATTTAGGTAAAAGTTTAAAAGAAATTCTTAATAAAATTAAGATTTCTGAAAAAGATTTTATAAAAATTTGTGACAAATTTACAAACAAAAAAATTTTTAAATGCGACCAAAAGGGAGACCTAATAAAAGATGAATCTGGAAGTTTAATCAAACTTATTTATGATAATAATGATTAAGATTTTGAAATAATGATAAAAAAGAGCGTTGCAATTATAGATTATGGTATGGGTAACCTGAGATCAGTAGAAAATGCGTTGAAGAAACTTGGGGCTAAAGTTAAAATAATTTCTATTCCAACCGAACTCGTAAATCATGATAGTATTATTCTTCCTGGTGTTGGTTCATTCAAAAAAGCTGTGAAAATGTTACATGAAAAAAATTGGATTGATGAGATCAAAAATGAGGCTCTAAATAAAAGAAAGCCATTTTTAGGCATATGCTTAGGAATGCAGCTTTTGGCATCGGAAAGTGAGGAATTTGGTTTCTCTAAAGGACTTGACCTTATTAAAGGAAAAATAAAATTTCTCGGAAATCTTGGATGTAAAGACAAAGTTCCGCATATTGGATGGAATTCAGTAAGTTTTGCGAAAGATCATTATTTGTTTAAAGGAATATCAAATGAGGCTGACTTTTATTTTGTTAATAGTTATGTGTTTGTTCCAGAAAATAAAAATTATAATTTGGCAAATACAAGTTATGATATAAATTTTTGTAGCATTGTAGCAAAGGATAATATTTTTGGTGTTCAATTCCATCCTGAAAAAAGCTCAAAGGCAGGTAGAAAATTACTTAAGAATTTTTTAAATGCTTAAATCAAGAATAATTACTACAATGTTATGGAATGGCACAACTTTAGTTAAAGGAAGTCAATTTGATAACTCTAGACGCGCTGGTTCACCAATAACAACCATTAAAATTTACAACAATAGAGATGTCGATGAAATCTTATTCTTAGATATTGAAAAAACAAAATCCTCTTTAGAAGGAATGGATATTAATTTTTACAAAGAACTAACTGATGAATGTGATGTACCAATTACTATTGGGGGAGGTGTAAATAAGATTAGTGATATCGATGATTTATTATTTTCTGGAGCAGATAAAATATTAATTAATTCATCCTTATACTCTAACCCAGATTTATTAAATGATTCTGCAAATAAATTTGGTTCACAAACAATTGTAGTTGGTGTCGATTTTAAAAAGATTAATGGAAAATACTTATGTGTAAAAAATTCTGGAAAAAATATTATAGATAAAGACCCAGTCGATTGGGCAGGAGAGTGTTATAAACGAGGAGCTGGAGAAATAGTTTTAACCTCCGTTGATAAAGATGGTCTAATGGAGGGATATGATAATTATTTAATAGATCAAATTTCATCTAAAATAAATATTCCAATTATAGCTTCTGGTGGTGCAGGAAATTATAATCACATGTTTGAAGCTTTGGGGTCTGGAGCTTCAGCAGTAGCAGCTGCAAGTATATATCATTTTACAGAGCAAACTCCGGCAGAGGCTAAAAGATTTTTAGAAAAAAAAAATATTAATGTTAGAAAGAGTTAAATTAATATATTTTGAGCCAATACTGATATTGAAGTATTCCTAGGCCACTAGTAACAATTTTTTTACCTGCAAATTTTTCAGTCCAATTATAAATGAAATTTTTTTTATTTTTTTTTAATTTAGTTTTTAAGTTGAAAGGATAGAGCTTAATTCGCATTTTTTTCTTTCGAAAGTATCGCTCGATAAATTGTATGCTGTAAACATTTTTTTTGAAAGATTTAAATTTTTCATTTCTATGATCCTCTACAAAAATTTTGAGATTAAAATAATATTTGTTAAATGAGTCAAAAATAAAAATCTTCCCACCTTTTTTTAAATTATTTTTGAGATTAGATAGTATCTTTTCCCCATTTTTAAATATACTCAACACCCCACAGCAAATTATATAATCAAATTTTTTATTACCGAATTTTTTCGCTGTTGCACTTTTTTTTTTAAATGAAATTTCTTTTGGGCAGTAAATCCTCGCTTTTCTTATAAGTTTTTCATCTACATCTATTCCCGTAAGATTTGAGGATTTAAATTGTTTGTATAAATTGAATAATAATTCTCCATTTGCACAACCTACATCTAATAAAGAGAAATTATATTTTGGTTTATCTTTTCTGATAAGTTTTACAAGTTGTAGAAAATTTTCTTTAGGCTTTAAATACCTGCTTTTTTTTGAATAAATATCATTAAGGTAATCTTTTCTTGATTTCTTGTTCATTATTTATTTATTTTTTGCAGTTGAGCGGTTAATGAGGATATTTGTTTATCCATACTAGTAATTTTGGAAAGTATTATAGAAGCATTTTTTGGATCTTTTTTAAATGCTAGTCTTAAAAGATTCATCCAATTTCTATTATTCTTTTGTCTAATTTTTTGAATTTTATCAATGATTTTTAACGATTTATTTTTCATTTACTGTTCTCCTTAAATATTTTTAAAATATATTTTTTATTTTTATAATTAAAAAAAGCTGGATATTTTTCATTATCACAAATTCTTAATAAATTAAATTGACTTTTAAGATTTTTGTTGAGATCAATCATGCTATCTTGGGATTTACGTTTTCTAAAAAAACTTGATTTTCCTCTTTGTGTTTTAAGAGTAATTTTGGGATATTTTTTAAGAAAATCATTGATCAATCTTAAGGATATGAATGCTTGTTTTTTTCTAATTTCATTATTCAGTTCATCTCCATTTAACAAAATTTTACTTTTCATAATTATCTTACCTGTATCTGCTTTCTCGTCAATTTTAATGAGACATGAAATTATTTTATTTTTTCCCTCAAGAATTTGCCATTGTATTGGCGCAAATCCTCTTCCCTTTGGTAAATTACTTTCATGAATTACTAAAGAATGTTTATTTTTTTTTAAAAAATTTGTTTTTAAAAGCTTCATATAACCTAATATGAAAACAATATCGTAAGATGAAATCTTTTTATGATCAAAAAAAGTTTTAAATCTATACCTTTTTTTATGATTAAATAACTGATCTTTGTCTATCAAGTTAAATATCCAAGAATTATTTTTATCAAATAAAAGTGCTACTTTAATTTTTTTTTTCAATTTATTTTCTATTGATTTGCCTTAAAATTTTAAATGCCTCTGCTTTTTTTATACCAACCTGTGTGCCTCTATATTCAGCTAAAATTTTTAAACCTTTAATAGATCTGCTATTTGGGTATTTTTTCATTTCCTTGCCATAGCATTTAAGTGCATTAAATTTTTTTGTCCATGTTTTAGATATGTCTACGTAATAATTTGGATTAAAATTCAAAGAGTTTTTATATGATCCATAATCAGATGCGGAGGGTATTTCAATTGCAATAATACTTTCGCAAATTTCTCCCTCTTGAGGTCTAAATGCTGTCATAGTAGCATCTGAAACTAATTTATGATCTATATTTAGATCGTTAGAATCGTGTGTGTAAACAATATGTGGATTTACTTTTACCTTTGCTTTCTCAATAACCCTTATTATCTCTAATAGCTTTATGCTATCTAAGCCATTATCAGGAAAATTTGCACAATAATCATGTAACCATCTAAATCCAAGTTTCTTCGATGCGGCTAGCGCACTTTTTTTTCTTTCATTAACGTCCTTAGATTTTTTTTTTAATATTCTTGCTCCTACACCATCGGTCATGCAAATACAGAAAACTTCATCACCTTGGCTTATATGTTTAGCGATAGTTCCGCCACAACCTAAAACTTCGTCATCTGGGTGAGCAATGCTTACTAAAACTCTTTTTTTCATTTTATTTTTTAATTATAAATTTTAATCTATTATTAATTTTAATATTTTTGATTTTCAGTCTTTTATTCTTTTTTAAAAATTCATTAGTTGCTCTAGTAGCTCCAGCTACTTGTCCATAATCATCGATCAAAATTACTCCGTTTTTGGAAACCATTTTAAACAATTGATTTAGTACAAATTTAGTTGGTTCATAAACATCTAGATCGAGATGAAGAAATGAAATTTTAAGTTTTTTTTTATTTTTTAAGAATTTTGGTAAACTTTTTAATATATCTCCCTTGATCAACTTGAAGTTTTTAAGACCTTTTTTTTCTAATGATTTTTTTACAAAAGAAACCGTATAACCTTTTCCGATTTGTTTATCGTGGTTTTTTGCAAATATATTATCTTCCTCTATTTGTTGTCTTGGAAAATTACCAAAAACGTCAAATCCATATATTTTTTTATTTTTTATTTTGAGTAAATCTCTAAATGTCATAAATCTCACCAAGCTATTGCCTTTAAAAACTCCACACTCGAAAATATCGCCTTTTACTTTTTCAGTAATTTTAAAAATTTCATAATGGCATATTATTTTAAAAATTCTAGAGAGGCCTGACTGAAGGTAAAAGAGATTTTCAATATTCCAAACATCGACTTTTTTATTTTTTATTTTTTTACTCATTAAGATTATTATATAACTGATTTTATTTTTAAATCATAGTTCAAAAGTTGAACAATTATCTTCTTTTACTTTACAAAATGACTTTTCTTTAAAGCAGTAGCTTTATTTAAATTTTTCAGAGCTTTTTTTCCTAATATCTTTTCATAAAATTTGGGATGTAAACCGAGATTTGGTCTTACAACTTTGACATTTTTTTTTGTAAAAATTTCCCCTTTTCTAATATTCTTTGAAGTGTAAATAGACCTTTTAAAAATTAAGGAATTTTTTTCTGATTTTGCCACCCCATAAAAAATTTTTCCTTTACTTTCCCAAGCACGCCTACATTCAATTACTAAATTGTTCAATTCGTTTGGATCTATTGAAAAAGAATCATCTAAACCTCCTGCACTTTTATTTAAAGTAAAATGCTTTTCAATTATACTTGCTCCTAAACTCACAGAGGCAACAGCTGCTCCAATTCCAGGAGTATGATCACTTAATCCAATTTCGGTTTTAAACCTCTTTCTTAAATCAATTATAGTTTTAATGTTACTGTCTCTAACAGATGCCGGGTATGAACTTGTGCATTTTAAAAAAGCATAATTCTTAAATTTTCTTTTTTTAAAAAGTTTAACAATTGTGTAAATTTCTTTTAAATATGTTGCACCTGTTGAAATGATAATCGGTTTTTTTGTTTTAATAATTTTTTCTACTAACGGAATATGATTGTTTTCAAAAGATGCAATTTTATAAGCTGGGACTTTAAATTTTTGAAGAAAATCAACAGCTGACTCATCAAAAGGTGAGCTAAAACAAATTATTTTATTTTTTTTAGCTCTACTAAATAATTCTTTGTGCCAAGTCCAGGGTGTAGATCCTAACTTGTAAAGATCATGTAAGTATTTCCCTTTCCACAAACTTTTTTTATCAGATATTAAAAATTCTTTATTTTTAGTTTTGAGAGTTATTGTGTCTGCTGTGTAAGTTTGGAGTTTAACTGCATCAGCTCCAGCCTTTTTTGCTTCATCAATTAATTTTAATGCTCTATCTAATTTATTATTATGATTAGCTGATATTTCCGCTACAATAAAAGGAGGTGAATTTAATGAAATTTTTCTATTGTTAATTTTCATTTTTTAAAATAATCAAGCATGAATCTTTTTTAAATATAAAACCCTTTTTTTTAAATTTTTTCTTAATAAATTTACTTATTGTTTTTTCGTATTTTTTTTTGAAAAAAGTTGTAGATTTATAAAATTTTATTACATCTTCGATATTGTTAACTCTTATTTTACTTCTAAAGTATCTAACTCGAATATTGTATTTTTGTTTTGTAAAATAATTAATAATTTTTTTAAAAATAACCAAACTTTCTGTTACTTTTGTAGGTAATTTATAAAATTTTTCTGCGATTTCAGTAATTTTGTTTGGTCGCATTGGTACCAATAATAAGAGTTTTCCATTTTTATCTAACTTTGATAAAAGAAATTTAATCAATTTTAAAGGTTTTCTTGCATAGTAAATACTATAGACCGAGGAAATCAAATCAAATTTTTCAAATTCAAAAAAATTTTTATTAATTTTTTCAATTTCATTCATGTCAGCTGAAAAAATCTTACTATTTCTTGAACCAATTTTTTTTTTTAATTGAATAATTGATTTGATTGATTTATCAAACGAAAATAGTTGACCAGAATTATTTATCTTTTTTTTAAAATAAACACTTTGTTTTCCAGTACCACATCCTACATCTAATATCTTAAAGTTTTTTTTGATTCTTACTTTACTCTCAAACCATTTGTGAAGATTCTTAGACTGGTATTTTTTATTAAAATACAGTCTAAACTGTAAATTTTGTGTTTTTTGAGACTTGTTTTCAAAAACACTTCTTTTTTTTAATTCTTTTCCCATTGAGATATCATTGTTTAATTAGAAAATATTTTCTAAATTTTGTTTTATAAATCTAATATTATAATTTAGCTTATTAAAATTTTTTTCAGTGCATAAATCAAGCCAATTGAGCTATTAGTACTGGTCAGCTGCACGCGTTACCGCGCTTCCACACCCAGCCTATCAACGTAGT